>JADMIO010833412.1_pt1 | contig 130273 bp, 130 predicted proteins | sample 8958161 | NCBI WGS metagenome assembly JADMIO01 (sample SAMN16585339, study PRJNA669376) | soil metagenome | isolation source: Crop rotation soil | place: USA: Cullars Rotation, Alabama | collected 2011
CGCGACAACTTGTCCACGTGGAATTCTAAGCTTAGGATCCCAATGTGCTGGAAAGTGCAAACCGAGCGCATCGAGGTGCTTGAGGCGCAGAAGAAGAAGATTTCCGTCAGCACGTCGGAAGTCGACAAAGCCATCGACAATATTCTGAAGGACAACCGCCTGACCTTGGAGCAGGTGAAAAAACTGTTCGCCGCCAATCATGTGGATATGGCGACATTCCGCAGTCAGCTGGCGGCGCAGATCGCCTGGACGAAGACGGTTCAGGACGAGTATGGCGACCGTGTGACTGTTTCGGCGCCGGATGTCGATGCAGAGTTCAAACGCCTCTCTGTCGGTGCAAACAAACCGCACTTTCGGGTTGCCGAAATTTTTGAAGCGGTGGACAGCCCCGAACAGGACGCACAGGTTCTCAAGAACATGCAGAACCTGCTGGAGCAGATCCGCGGTGGAGCGCCGTTCGATGCCATGGCGCGACAGTTCAGCCAGAACCCAACCGCAGCCGCGGGTGGAGATCTCGGTATCGTGCAGGACAGTCAGCTGGTGCCTGAGCTCAACGCGGTCCTTCAGAATATGCACGCCGGCCAGGTGAGCCAACCCGTCAAGGCATCCGGCGGCTACTATCTGCTCTGGTTGCGAGCCCGGCTCGAACCGGCGGGAACAAAAGTTCCTGATCCAGCGGAGCAGCAGGCAAACATTGATCCGAATGTCCTGCCGCTGGCGCGCGTGTTGTTGCCCACCGGGCCAAAGCCACCGAAGGGGTTGCTTGAGAGTGCGCTGAAAGCAGCTGGCGTGCTGCGCGAGCACATCGCGGGCTGCGAGCGTCTGCAGGAGCTGGTCGCGAAGATCCGCGGCGCGATGTACTTCGATCTGGGCAAGATGCAGCTTTCTGCCTTGAGTCCGGAAATACGTGCGGCACTGGCGAAGACGCATCCCGGTGAAACGACTGAGCCCTTCCAATCGGCGGCCGGGACGGAATTGATCGTACGTTGCGACAAGCCTCCGCCGAGGATCGAAGTGTTCCATATGCCGAGCCGCGACGAGGTCGAGCAGCAACTCTACGAACAGCAGATGGCCGTGTACGGGCGGCGATATCTGCGCGATCTGAAGCGCCTCGCCAACATCGAAACGCCCGAGGACAGGGCGCTGAAAAATGCCAAGTCCTCCTCTGCCTCCATCCGCTGAGCGCATCCGCCGCGACGCACCCATCTATGTCACGATGGGCGAACCGTCAGGTATTGGCCCTGAGGTTGCGGTAGGGGCTTTTCACGCGTTGAACGGACAAATGGGCGAACGGCCGCTGAGGCTGGTTGGCGATCCCAATGTCTTTCTTGCGTGCGGTGACGTTCCGAAGACCGCGCTGGTCGAATCCCATGCCGTCGAGGTGCCGCGCCAGCCTGGCACCGCCGACCCGCGCAACACCCGCGCTGTCGTCGACGCCATCGATGAGGCGGTGGCATTGGTCCGGAACGGCGCGGGCGCGGCGGTGGTCACGGCACCAATCCACAAAGCGTCTCTCATGCAGGGCGGCTTCGAGCACGCAGGGCATACGCAGTACCTTGCAGAAATCACAGGCAGTGACCGTGCCGTGATGATGCTGGCCGGGGGCGGATTGCGTGTGGTGCCGTTGACGATTCACATTCCGCTGGCCGATGTGCCGCGTGCAATCAGCACGCGCGCCATCGTGGAAACGGGTGAAATCCTTCTTGCTGCGCTGGAACGCGACTTCGGCATCGAGGCGCCGCGACTTGCGGTTTCCGGGCTCAATCCGCATGCGGGCGAAGAAGGCGAGCTTGGCACCGAAGAGCGCGAGATTATCCGCCCGGCCATCGAGGCGCTGCGCGGCGACGGAGCAAATGTGATCGGTCCGCTTTCCGCCGATACGATGTTTCACGAATCTGCGCGCGCGCAGTACGATGCCGCGCTCTGCATGTATCACGATCAGGCGCTGATACCGGTGAAAACACTCGCCTTCTGGGAAGGTCTGAACGTCACGCTGGGGCTGCCCATCATCCGCACGTCGCCCGATCACGGAACCGCGCTCGACATTGCCGGCCAGGGCAAAGCGGATGCGCGCAGCATGATCGCTGCCATCCGGCTTGCAGCGCAAATGGCCGATGCCCGAAGCTGATCCGCTGCCGCCACTGCGGAAGGTGATTGCCGCGCATGGCCTGGCAGCAAAAAAATCGCTGGGACAGAATTTCCTTCTCGATCTCAATCTGACGCGGCGCATCGCGCGCGCCGCCGGACCGCTGGAAAATGCGACTGTCTATGAAGTTGGCCCCGGACCGGGCGGGCTGACACGCGCGCTCCTCATGGAAGGCGCCGAACATGTCATCGCCGTGGAGCGTGATGCGCGGTGTCTCTCTGCGCTAGAGGCAATTTCCGCTGCGTTCCCCGGCCGGCTCGACATCGTTTCAGCGGACGCCCTTAATCTTGACGAAGGCGCGATCCTGCCGGAGCACAGAGTGCACGCACCGGTCCGCATCGCTGCCAATCTGCCCTACAACATCGCGACGGCGTTGCTCGTGAAGTGGCTGACGGCCGATACGTGGCCGCCGTTCTGGCAGAGCGCCACCTTGATGTTTCAGCGTGAAGTGGGCGAACGCATTGCGGCGCAACCTCGCACACCAGCTTACGGCCGCCTCTCCGTGCTCGCGCAATGGCGCGCGCGTGCACGCATCCTGTTCGAGGTGAGCCCGCGTGCTTTCACGCCGCCGCCGAAGGTTGTCTCCTGCGTGGTTCGGCTTGAACCGCTCGCGGAACCGGTGGCGCCGGCAAACCTGGCCGACCTTGAAGCTGTCACCGCTGCTGCATTCGGCCAACGTCGCAAGATGCTGCGGCAGAGTCTGAAGACTCTGACATCGCGCACCGAAGACTTGTTTGCGAGTTCCGGTATCGTGCCCACGGCACGCGCGGAGGAATTGTCCGTGCAGCAGTTTGCCGCTCTGGCGCGCGCCTGCAACGCGCTGCGTTGACCTCGAAAGTGGCGCATGCCACAGCGACGACGATCGCTATTTGGAGTCTGACATGCGCAGCCAGGCCATCGTCGAATTCGGCACTCCGCTGAAGGAAACGGAAACACCAACGCCGGAGCCGAAAGGCACCGAAGTTTTGCTCGAAGTCCGGCATGCCGGCGTCTGCCATTCCGACGTGCATATCCACGACGGCCACTTTGATTTGGGCGGCGGCAACAAGCTGCCGCTGAAACTTCCTCTACCGCATACGATGGGGCACGAGATCGAAGGCGAGGTTGTGGCGGTGGGCCCGGAAGCAAGTGATGTGCGCATCGGCGAGCGCTACGCCGCTTTCCCGTGGATCGGTTGCGGACAATGCCCGGCCTGCACGCACGATCGGGAGAATTTGTGCGGCCGGCCGCGCCAGCTTGGCTGCTCGCCCGGCATTTCCGGCGGCTACGCGACGCACGTGCTGGTACCGCATCCGAAATATTTGCTGGACTACGGCACGGTCTCGCCGGCGCTGGCCGCCGCCTACATGTGTTCAGGCCTCACCGCGTTCGGCGCGATGAAGAAGGTCGGGCATCTGGGTCCGGACGATCAGATCGTGGTGCTGGGTTGCGGCGGTGTCGGCATGATGGGCATCGAGTTCGCTCAAGCGCTGTATGGAAGAGATCCCATTGCCGCCGATATTGTCGATGCACATCTGGAAGCCGCAAAGAAAGGCGGCGCGGTGGCGACCTACAACACGAAGGAGCCCGGCGCCGCCAAGCAGGTTGTGGCGGACACGCACGGCGGTGCGTACGCGGTGGTAGACTTCGTCGGTTCGGAATCCAGTTTCGCGTTCGCCAATTCGGTGGTGCGCCGTGGGGGCAAGATCATCATCGTCGGCTTATTCGGTGGCGCAATGAGCATGCCGCTGCCGATGATCCCGCTGCGGGCATTGACGATCACCGGCTCATATGTGGGTTCGCTGCCGGAAGCGCAGGAAATGATGACCCTGGTTCGCGAGGGGAAGGTCGGTCCTATCCCTGTGCAAACGCGCCCGCTTTCCGATGCAAGCCGCACACTCGACGATCTTCGACAAGGCAACATCGTCGGCCGCGTGGTGCTGACGCCTTAGGCTCGCCATGGCGCAGCAAAGCGCTGGTTCAAGACGTTCGCCATGAACGTTTCGCAGATATACAGTGTTGACGAGGAGAATCCCGTGGAAATGAGGATCACGGGAGCCGAGACGGCAACTGCTAGGGGGATGACGATGAACACTCGCAATGTGGTGCTAGCGGTTCTTTGCCTTGTGGCCGCTCCAGCTAGCGCCGATCCGATCAGCGGATACGTGAAGGCCGATGGAACCGTGGCTATTCCCTCGTCCCTGTATGCGGTTACTCATCAGGGCGTAGGCCGCTACAAGATTGTATTCACGCCGTCCCTGACCCCGACAGCAAGCTGCATGGTTACTCCCATTGGGAGGATACATGTAAGGAAGCTTTCTGAGTCCGCGTCGCAATGTTCTGTGGTGCTGTTCAGCAATTTTCAGGGCTACGGCGACACCGATGGAGACTTCAGCTTCATCGCTGTGCCCATGTCTAACTAGGACACCCACTCTAGGAATTAGGACAATTTAGGCAAGTACTGAAAGCACCATAAGCCGCAATGTTATATTATATACCTATTTTTCGCCTTGATTCCGTCCTGTATGTTCTAAGATAGGTCATGGATCGAGGACGATCTTTGCGCGCGCTGGACAGGCAACTGGCGGCGCAACTGGCCTTATTGCAGATGTGTCGGGACCGGGCGCGGGCGGCCGCCGATCCGCGCGCCTGCTCGGCCTGGATCGGCCCATTCCTGCAACTCTCCCATGCCATGGCCGCGACCGGCTCGCTGGTTGCCGAGGTCCGGGCAGCTCCTCCCGCCTCGCTCCTTGGAGTCGGCCTAAAGCTGCCGGCTTTGCCGCCTCTGCCGCAGGAGGGGGAGGGGCCCCCTCCCAAAATTCTGAAAACAACCTCCGGCGGTTTTTCTCACAATACCAGTGCCTTACGCGCTTCGTTTTCCTCCCCCGCCTGCGGGGGAGGTGCCGAGCAAGCAAAGCGCGGCGAGGCGGAAGGGGCATCAGCGTGCGCCCCCTCCGGCCCTGCGGGCCACCTCCCCCGTAAACGGGGCAGGAAAAGGATGGCGCAAGACGCGAAGCCGCTGCGGGTGAAGGCGAAAGGCGGGGCGCCGAAAGGGAACCGGAACGCCCGGAAGACAGGCTGCCACACGAAGGCGTTTCGCGATTTCTGCCGGGCGCTCCGCCTCTATGTGCGGACGATGAACACGCGGCTGGCCTTGCTGCGGGCCACCCTGCCGCGCCCGCGCCCACGCATCGTGTACCTGATCACCCGGCCGAACCGCTGCTACGCGCGGACGCGGCGGGGAGCAGCACACGTTCCAAATTGCGGAACCGCCCCTGCCCTCTCGCTACCGCGTCAGTGCCGCGGCGAAGTCGCCGACGCCCACCAGCCGCGTGCGCCGCGCGCGCTCGGCCTCCAGAATGGCGAGCACGCGCGCGTGCGCCCGGCCGACATCGTCGTTGACGATGACGTAGTCGTATTCCGGCCAGTGGCTGATTTCATCGGCTGCCTTGGACATCCGCCGCGACACCACCTCGTCGGAATCCTGCGCCCGGGTCCTGAGCCGCCGCTCCAGTTCGGCATGCGAAGGCGGCAGGATGAACACGCTCACCAGATCTTCCCGCACGCGTTCCTTGAGCTGCTGCGTTCCCTGCCAGTCGATGTCGAACAGCACGTCACGGCCGGCCGCGAGCGCCTCCATCACCGGCTTCTTCGGCGTGCCGTACTGGTAGTCGAACACGCTGGCGTCTTCGAGAAATTCTTCGCCGCCGATCATGGCGGCGAACGCATCCGGGGTGACGAAAAAATAGTCGCGCCCTTCGATTTCGTTCGGCCGTTTCGGCCGCGTCGTAGCCGACACGCTCATGACGATTCCGGAATCCGTTTCCAGCAGCCGGCGCGCGAGCGTCGTCTTTCCCGCGCCGGACGGCGACGAGAGCACCAGCATCAGCCCGCGGCGGCGGATTTCGCTCATTCCACGTTCTGCGCCTGCTCGCGAAACTGGTCGATGGCGTGCTTCAGGGCGAGGCCCACGCGCGTCAGCGCGATGTCCGCGGATTTCGAGCACAGCGTGTTGGCTTCGCGATTGAACTCCTGTGCCAGGAAATCCAGCTGGCGGCCGACCGCCTCGCCGGATTGCAGCAGGCGCCGAACCTCCTCGACATGCGCGCGCAGCCGATCCATTTCCTCGCGCACATCCGCCCGGGTTGCGAGCAGCGCAACCTCCTGCGCCAGCCGGTCTTCCGAGATGCTGGTGTTTTCCAGCAGCTCGTTGAGCTGAGAAGCAAGCCGCTCCCGCAGCGCTGTAGGCTGCGCCGCCGCCAGTCCGAGGCTCTGCTCCGTCAGCCGGTCGATCTCATCGACGATGCCGAGCAGCGTGTGACCAAGTTTGCCGCCCTCGATCCGCCGCGCCCGGCGCAAGGCATCGAAGGCGGCCGCCAGGCTCTCCAGCAGCGCCGCGTCGCGAGCGGCCCGCTCGGCATCGGTCGCGGCGACAAGTTCGTCCTGAACAAGCACGCCCTTGAGCGCGAGCAACCCATCCACGCGCGCCGGCGCCAGGCCTGTTTCGTCGGCGACCTGCCGTGCGATCCGCACCGCCGACGAAAGCGCTTCCGTGTCGATGCGCAAGCCGCGCGACCCTTCCTGCGGCTCAAGCGTCAGACTCGCCTGCAGATTGCCGCGGCGAAACCGTTCGGCCGCCAGTTTGCGGGCGGCAGGTTCGATGTTGTCGAATCCAGGCGGCGTGCGCAGCCGCAAATCCAAACTGCGGCCGTTGACGCTCTTCACTTCCCACCGCCAGCGGGCCGAGCCGTGAGCGCCGTGCGTCTCGGCAAATCCGGTCATGCTGACGAGCGACATCTGCGACTCCGTGGGAGGTGGAACTTTACCGCGGGAAGACGCCAATCAGAAGCGGCATCAACGCGCCCGCCGGGAATGTCTACGATGAACGCGATGGCGACGCGCAATGGTTCGCGCGATCAGTGGTTGCGGCGCCACGACGTCGGCCGTCCCACGCAGCGCAACCGCCGGATTCGGATACACGGGCAAAACGGGAATGCCCTGCGTGGCCGGCTGCCCTCGCCGCTCAATTTGCCGCCACCGCGCCACATTCTGCTCATGCTCGGCGATGGAGGATGTGAATACATGGCCGCCGCTGCCGTTCGCGACAAAGTACAAATCGTTCGAGTTCTCCGGTTGCAGAACCGCTGCGAGCGAGTCTTTGCCGGGGTTGCAGATGGGGGTCGGCGGAAGTCCCGCGATCACGTAGGTGTTGTACGGCGTTGCCGCCATCAGCTCGCTTTCGCGAATGCCGCGGCCCAGAGGATAGCCTTTGGTGATCCCATAGATGGTGGTGGGATCGGACTGCAGCCGCATGCCAAGCCGCAGCCGGTTGACGAACACCGCCGCGATGTGGCGGCGCTCCTCCGGCAGTGCCGTTTCCTTCTCGACGATGGAGGCGAGCGTTACGGCTTCCTCCGGCGACGTGAATGGCAGATTGGTAGTTCGCGCCGGCCACAGTTTGCCAATGAGCCGCTCCTGCGCCCGCTTCATTCGCGCGAGCATGCTGGCCCGCGTGGTACCCCGCACGAAGAGATAGGTTTCCGGCAGCAGCGTTCCTTCGGCAGGCTCAATCCCTGCAGGGTCGGCCAGCACCGAATCTTTTCGCACGATGCTGTAGATCATCGCGCTGGTGAGTCCCTCGGCGGCGGTGATCTTATGCTGGATCGATTTGCCTTCGATCAGGATTCCCATCACATCCGCCATGCTGGCGCGCGACGGGATTGCATATTCACCCGCCTTCAACGCCGCGTTCTGCGCCCGGAGCCGAACGCCCAACCGAAACAACTGCGCATTGTTGACGATTCCATCATCCTGCAATTGCTGCGCGATCTTGGCCAAGCCATCGCCTGGCCTGACCCAAGCCACGGTGGCATTCCCCCGCGGCACGGCCGGTCCGGGCGCGAAAAAACTCCATTGCTCGGCGAAAAACGCGGCTGTTCCGAGCAAGGCAAGCACCATAATCGCGATGAAGAAAATGCGCATGTCTGCCCAAGAGACTCCGGCACGTCATCGGCGCGCGTTTGCGCATTAGTGGTCGGAGCGGAGAGATTTGAACTCTCGACCCCCAGTCCCCCAGAGTGGTTCAGGCGACCGCCAAGACTCGCCTACTGCCGCCAATACTCCCAGATTCCAAGATATTTAGTTGACGAGCTTTCGCTCTCCTCGCCATGGTTTCGCTGCAGCCTGGTAGCTAACTGCTAGCTAGAATATCCGACTGGAGTCCCGGTGTCGAACGTGAAAATCAGTCTGAGGGTGGTTGCGGGCATGGGCATGTCCAGCACAATTTGGGACAGCGCCGTTCGCGGCTTCGGCATCAGGCGCCAGCGACGAGACGCAATATATATCCTGAAGTACCGATTTCAGGGTCGCCAGCGTTTTTACACCATCGGGAAGCACGGCGCGCCCTGGACACCGGATACGGCGCGGTCGGAGGCCCTCCGCTTACTGGGGTCAATCGTCAGTAATGAACGGCCTTGTGATCCATCCGCAGAACGCCACGCCCTTAAGGCGCAGATCACGTTTGAGGAGTTCGCAAAACGATACCTCTCTGACTATGCAGAACCTCACAAGAAACCACGGACGGTAGCCGAGGACCAAAGGAACCTAAAACTCCATATTGTACCCCTGCTCGGGCATCTGCGGGTTCGCGAAATCACACGAGCCGATGCCGCAAGGCTTCACGCGACTCGAAGAAAATTTCCGGCGAATGCAAATCGTTGTCTCGCGACTCTCTCTCATATGCTGACTGTTGCCGAAACTTGGGGCTTAAGGCCTGAAGATACAAATCCGTGTCGCAAGATCTCCCGTTACCCTGAATTGCCGAGAGAACGATCTCTTACTCCGGACGAACTTCACCGGCTGGGAACCGCCTTATCCAGCGTCGAAACGGAAGCTGACATACAAGAAGACTGGCGCGCGATCGCATGTTACAAGCTACTGTTATTCACCGGGGCGCGACTGGGCGAGATACTAACGCTTCGGTGGGATTGGATAGACTGGACACGCAATCTTGCTCGACTGCCGGACAGCAAGACGGGCCGAAAAAATCTCCTGTTACCAGCGCCCGCAATGAATGTCCTATTATCGTTGCCGATGCGGGCCACGAGTGGCTATGTCCTTCCCGGCATGAGAGTAGAAACGCATTTTGTTAGCATCCAGAAGCCGTGGCAGCGAATACGCAAGCTCGCTGGTCTGGAGGATGTTCGCCTTCATGATCTAAGACACGCCTTTGCCTCGGTGGCGGTTTGTGGCGGTGATAGCCTCTACACCGTGGGGGCCATCTTAGGGCATCGCCAAGCCGCAACAACACAACGCTATGCTCATCTATCACTTGATCCTATCCGGGTTGCTGCCGATAGGACTGCATCAAGTATTGCTGGCTTCTTGCAGCCACGCCGAACCGCATAGGAAACTCGGAGACTCAAAGGCGGTCCACGCTGCCAGCTATCGGAGAGGTCGCAACTCAGATGGCACGGGATGTTGGGGCGGCAACGATTGCCCCTGCCGGTGTACGCGGAGCAGGTTTTAGCTGGCCAAAAGCTGTTCGGCGTCGCCGCCGCCTACAATGCTGTGGCGGTGCCGCTCGCGGCCTTTGGCTTGGTGACGCCACTCATCGCCGCTCTGGCCATGGCAAACTCATAGCTGCTGGTCACGCGCAACTCCGACCGAGATAAGTGCGCACGGCCGACGCTAGACATTCTCCGACTAACTTGAGCAAAATCAATGTCCGACAGAGGCGCCCTGTGGAGGGTGGGAGCATGCGAAACGCATTGCCCATCCTTGCAGCCGTTGTTTGGACCCTCTCCGCCTCGTTGGCGCCACAAGTGGCTGCATCTCAGGGAAAGGCACAACCCACCCGAACGACTATGGCAAGCCAAGACGAGCAACCCCAGTATCATCTCGGCTTGTTCAATGGACATGATTTCGCACACCTTAACAGTGTGGAGCGGCGTGCCTGGGAACGAGGAGAATGGCGTAACTCCTGGTATCGCGGACGATACGCTTGGTGGTGGGTAGTCGACTCGAAGCGCTTCTTCTATCCAGCTCCAACCTATCCCTATCCACGATATGTGGGGCCAGAGTACCAATACGAGTACTACGATGGGAACGGTACCCCCGCGCGGTTCTATTATTTCTGCAGGGACAGCGGTCGCTATTATCCCTCTGTGCGGCATTGCCACGACGTATGGAAGATCGTGCCGCTCGCACCTTAACGCGTAGCGCTAGAGGTCTCTGTCTATCCAATAACCGGGTTCACGGTCGGCTTACCCTCAGCTACCTTGATTTTCGTCAATGAGCACCCTTTGCGGTTTGGCGATGCTGCCGCTGAAACCAGAGAGGAATCCCTCGATGAAGACTCTATTGGCGTCCTTGCTTGGAACGAAAGCGGACGAGAAAGTTCTTGAGGCGAGCTATCGGCTGGCAGCTCTATTCAATGGTCACATCGACGCCCTGCATGTCCGCCCGGATCCGGCACAAGTGATCGCTGCTTCAAGTGCTGCGCTGGAGCCGGGTATGAGCCTCACGGCGATTTTAGGCGAAGTCTGGGACTCCATCCTCGAAGCAAATAAGAGCATCGCGGGGCACGCGCATCGCAATTTCCAGAAATTTGCCGATGATCGCGGACTGCCAATGCGCAAGGAGCCCGGTGCACCTGACGAGATTTCAGCCAGTTGGTTAGAAGTCGAGGGCGCCTATGCCCGCGCGGTAACGTCGACTGGGCGCCTTCACGACGCGGTCGTCTTGGCAGGTTCCGCCAACGAAGGCGAACTCCTGCCGGAACTGGGATCAATTCTGACCGGCTGCGGACGACCACTCCTCCTGGTGCCAAGGCATGTTGCCGACGACATCTCGTCCAGCATTGCAATCGCCTGGAAAGAAACTCCTGAAGCGGCACGGGCAGTTACGGCGGCAATGCCTCTCCTGCGCCTTGCACGTCGCGTTGTCGTGCTAACCGTAAGCGAAGATGAGGCCGATTCTGAAGCATCGGGGCAAAAGCTTGTGGAACAGCTGCGGTGGCACGGCTTGAAGGTCGTCGCCCATCGTGTCCCGGTCGACAATCTTTCACCTGCGGAGACCCTGACGGTTACTACGAAGGACGTCGGCGCCAAAATGCTGGTGATGGGCGGCTATGGGCACAGCCGTGCATTCGAATTCATTTTTGGCGGCTTTACGCGGCACGCATTGGCGGATGCACCGTTGCCTGTTCTAATGGCACATTGAGTGGGATAGCTGGGGCGATGGGTGTCTGTCCGAAACCTCGAGGCAACCTTCGCCCCCAAATCCATTGTTCTCACCGGCGCGACTGATCGTCCACACGCGATCGGAGGTCTCGTCGCGCAGAGCCTTCTGAATGCCGACTTCGCGCCCGGCAAGCCAGATGCCCGTAAGAACCATGAGCGGAGGGCCGGCGTATGACGAACGGCCCGTCCAGCCCGGGACCGCCGTTAGCAGAAATCCGGCAATGGCTGCAGCGATGAAGCCGAAGAGCAATTCGTGCGCGTGCCAGTACATAGCTGGCAGCGCTGCGGCGGGCCAAATCTCCGGATGAAAATAGGCGAGCAGCCACACGGCGACGTTGAAAATCGCATCGAGGCCGGCGAGCAGGAAGAAGGGCCGCAAGCCTTGAGCGAACAGCATCAGGCGCATTGTGCTTACGGCTACTCTACTCGGCGGGAGCTGTCACCAGATTGTCGCCGCTGCGGCGTCCCAGGAAGCCCGGCCACATCGGACCGAGCTTGGTAAAGAAGTCCCACGCCATCAGCAGCGCGCCAGCCGCGAACACCACGTCGCCGGGCAGTCGCATCCACTGCCACAACAACGTCGTGTTGTAGAAGGTGGAACTGCGCGCATAGGCGAGCCCATGCTCAAACACCGCATCGAGTTGCGGCCAGCCGATGGGGAAGAAGTTGAGCAAAATCCAGAGAACCAGTCCGCCGTTGTAGAGCCAGAAGGCCCACAGCCCGAGCCGCTCGCCGAACGGCGCGCGATCTGCGGTGGCATAGCGCAGACAGAAATAGACAAGGCCGATCGCCAAGAGGCCAAAGGCGCCGAAAAGCGCCGTGTGCGCGTGGTTCAGCGTGAGGAATGTGCCGTGCTCGTAATAGTTCACCAGCGGCGCATTCAAGGTGCCGCCGCCGAATACGCCGGCGCCGACGAAATTCCAGAACGCCGCGCCGATGATGTAGGTGTAAGCCAGCCGGTAATTGAACTGCTCGTGGGCGCGGATCAACCGATGGTGATTGATGGCTTCCATGATGAGCAGCACGAGTGGCAGCACCTCGATGAAGGAGAACACGCTACCTAGGGGTACCCACATACTCGGGCCGCCGGCCCAATAGAGATGGTGCCCGGTGCCGATCACGCCCCCCAGGAAGATGAGGATCAGCTCGAAATAGACGGCGCGTTCGGCGAGCTTGCGCGAGACAAGTCCCACGGCCATCAAGAGATAGGCGCTCATGGCCGCGGCAAAGAACTCGAACGACTGCTCCACCCACAGATGCACCACCCACCAGCGCCAATAGTCGGTCAGGGTGAATGACTTCTCGATTCCGGTGAGCGGAATCATACCGAAAGCGTAAAGCAGCGCGATGTTGATGGTGGCGGCCCAAATGAGATTCTCAAGCCGTATGGCGCCCGACCAGAATTGGCGCGTCGCCTGTGCGAGCAATGTGCGCGAAGGCCATAGCGCCCGGAACACCAGAATGCTCCATAGCACGAGCCCGGTGAAGAATCCGATCTGCCAGAAGCGGCCAAGCTGGATGTAGGAGAGCCCCTGATTGCCGAACCAGAACCAGCCTTTGCGGATGTAACCCATGATGCCGAGGTAATCGCCGATCAGCGCGCCGGCGATCACAAACAGCGTCACCCAGAAAAGGAAGTCGACGAGGAAGGCTTGTCCCTTTGCCTCCCGTCCACCGGCAATCGCCGGCGCCAGAAATAAGCCGGCCCCAATCCAGGAAACACCGATCCAGACAATCGGCGTCTGAATGTGCACGTCGCGCAGGAAATTGAAGGGCAGCCAGCGATTGATGTCGATGCCGTAAAATCCGACGCGGTCGTAGTACGAGTGCGCCATCACGGTGCCGGCGGCAATCTGCACCAGCAGCACCAATCCGACGATCAGGAAGTATTTGCCCACGCGGCGCTGGCTTGGCGTCAACGGACCGAATTTCGCCAGCACCGGATCCATCGGTGCATCGTCGGGATTGTTAAGCCAGTATTCATAGATGAACAGCACACCGCCGAACATGAGGAAGGTGAAGCAGAAGCTGATCCAGGTCCACCGGAAGGTGTTGGTCGTGGGCGTGTTGCCGACGCTCGGTTCATACGGCCAATTTTCGGTCCACGACCAACTCAGGCCGGGCCGCCGCGCCACGGTGGTTAGCGCGGAATAGATGATGAAGTCTGCGGTGTGCAGCGCTTCAGCGGGCGTAAGACTGTAAGCCGGCGTCCAGCCTTCCGCCGGATTCACGATCAGAAGTGCGCGGCTGATTTCCTTCTGGAGCGCGCCGACAGCCGCGGCAAGCTCATCCGGAAGAGGGACCTGTGGTTTGGTGAGATCGACACCTTGCAGCTGCCGTTGCATCTGCGATGCGACCGCCGCCTGATCGTCGGCGGAGAGCTGCGCCAGCGGTTTTCCGAAGCGGTTCTTCGCCACCTGCTCCTTGGTGACCGTGCCGAGGCGCACCAGCGTGTTGGCGGTGTAGTCCTCGCCGTAATACGACCCCATGCCGTAGATGCTGCCGTAGTCCATCAGATCGGCGCGCTGAAAGCCGGCCTTGCCGTCGAAAATGTCGGCGCTTGTCATCAGCGTCCGCCCATGCGAGTCGATGAAGCGCTCGGGCTGCGGCGGGGAGCGGTCATAGGTGACGACGGTTGCAAGCCCCATCAGCGCGAAGGTGACGATGGCCACCAACAACAAAATCCACTTGAGTACGTTGCTGACGGGATCGCGCTGATCCGCGGCCGGAATCGCCATGTCGGTCATGTTAGCCCCCAATGCGACGCAGCTGCGTCGCTCTGCCCTTGTGACAAGTATGCTAAAGCAAGCCGCCGCTTCAAGAGTCTAAGGGTCGCGCGCTTTGCCAATGCCCCGTCGCCTTGGCTATTTCGGAATTGCAGAACCGGTGAGCACGCCAACGGTCTTGTCGAAAACCAACGACTGGCTCGTCGCGCCCTCCACAATGAATGATTCCGTCCCCACGCCGCAGGGCCCTTTCAGCTTGAACTCAACTATTCCCTTGGCGTCGGTGGTCCCTGATACGACTGCATTCTTCCAATACTGATCCATGAACCGCCCCTTGACGAGGACACCGCTTAGCTTGGCGCCGGTCTCGTTCGTAAGGGTTGCGCGCACGCGAACCAAATTGAACTCCTTCTCGTTGCCGGGAGTGCAATGATCCGGATCGTTTGGGTCCTGGTGAAACTTGGCGTTGAGCCGCAGCGCGCTCACCCTGATGCAGTCCGCTGCGCAGGCTTTCACCGGCGTAAGCCGCACCAGCCTGCCTGACAAACCGACCATGACCTGAGCGAGAATCTGACCGGAGTTGTTCATTGGGCCAGCGGCGATCACGGTACTGTTGTAAGCAGTAGAAAAGAGATCGTTCAGCGACTGATTGAGTCCGCCCGGCCCATAGGCAATCTGTGCGGTGCCGGAAACAGTGTCCGTTATGTCCTGAGCGTCGTTGATCGATCCTATTCCGCCCGTCGATTGCGGGCCGGTGCCTGAGAAGTCGATCTGCTGCCAGGTTCCCGCATCTTCGTGGTGATACCGGTAGACGAAGGTGAAAGGATGCTCATTGCCGATGCCAAGGCCGCGAGCCTGGTCTCCCGCGTCATTGATCGCAACCGGCGCATTCAGCACAAACCAGCCCCCCGGTGGGGCGGACGCCATAGCGGTCACGCTCGCCGGTTCACCCAGGCGATACCAGTAGCCATAAGTCGCGACGGTTCCGCCGGAACTGATCCCAAGAGGAATCTCGTTTGGGAATCCCTGCTTCGTAAGATCGACCATGCCTTCGGACTTGGTCCAAAGGAATGGCGTCTGAAAACCAGAGGAGGCAGTTGCGGCGCCGACCACGCGGTTGGTGTCGTCGATTCCGGCCGCTGCCGAATGGGCAGTCCCGGGTAGCACACCCAAATCGATAGCGGTGTAGCCATTGCGTTTCGGCTTCCATGCCACCGCGTGCGTGAAACCAAAAGTGCCTGCCGATCCGGAAATCCATCCACGATTGTTGATGTCTATAGCGGCCGTTCCCGTGAAGTCTGGCAGCGCTGGCAGGACCGTCCGGATACCGTTCTTCCAAGCCACTGTTTCGAGTGGCGGAAGACAGAAGGGCCCACATCCGGTATCAGCGTATGAGGTTCCAACGAAATCGCCCGTATCATTTATTGCAACGCCATATGCGACCGCTGAAACAAAGTCCGGCGCATAGACGGCAGGCGTAGGCCGATTCACCTCAAAAGAACCACGGCGTTGATGCGTAGTCGTTCCATCGGTCGCTTGCGCCGCGCTGGCCATTGACACGGCCAGCGCTGATCCCAACAGCAGGATACGAGTCCGCTTGCTCATAAGGATCCTCGTCCGGTCAAATAGTGTCACCGACGAATGTTCAAGCGATATACCGTACCCTTGCCGGGCCAGGGATCGTTTCCGCCCACGGGTGTCACGCCATAGAGATTACCGTCCGGTCCCAGCGTGAGTCCGCTGGTCGGCGTCGAACCGTCCGGTGCCTGCGTGAAGGTGTGACGCAGCTTGAACTTCGTTCCCTTCAGATTGACGCTGAACACCGTGCCAGCGCGGTTCGGCGAGTCCGGTGGTGAGCCGCCCTTCATCGCGGTGCCGTAGAGTTTGCCATCTGGGCCCTCCAGCAGTTCCGCTCGCGGCCCAAATCCATCACGAGCATAGCCGTCGCTGCTGAATCCATGGACGCTGCGGATCGCGCCATCCAGCGTCACGGCATAGAGTGCGCCGGTGCCATAGGCTCCACAGTCCTCGGCTTCGCCGTAGAGATCGCCGTTTCTCGCCTGAATCAGTCCCTGCTTGGGCTGGCATCCGGCATTGAAATCGGCAAATTGGACAAGCGTTTGAAACTGCGAACCGTCAGGCATGAGCCGATAGACTGTGCCCTGTTCGGCCTTGCCGCGTTCGCTCGTCGTCCCATAGAGAAAGCCGTTTGTCGCCAGAACGAGACGGCCCATGGGGAAGCGGCCTTCCGTGCCGCAGTTGAAGCTGTGCCGTACCTTCACACTCGAATCGGTGTGCGAAAACGCATACACGGTGCCACAGCCGTTCGTGCCACCCATGTAGGACGTCCCATAGAGAAGCCCATCCGTGCCTTGGATGAGCCCACCGAACAGGGCGGTTCCCTCCGAGACGGTCATGAAGTGAAGGGTCTTGAAATCGCCCGATGTGGAGATGCGATAGATCGTTCCGCATCCGCCGGCGCAATTGATGTTGTCGTCACCGCCCTCCATCGTGGTTACGTAGAGAAAGCCGTCAGACGCCAGCAGCAATTGCCCAGAGGCATACTGGCCTTCGTCCGTCGCGAAGTGATGTAGCGTGACGAAGTTTCCGTTGCTCGGATTGATGGCGAATACCGTCCCGCGATTGAACTGGCCCCCTTCGATAGTGGTGCCATAGAACCGGCCGTCAGATCCGAGGGTCAGCGCTACCGGCGGAGCCACGCCGTCGGTGCCGTCGAACCGATGCAGGATGGTGACCTTTGATGCGTGCGCGGCGGCAGCCATCGGTATTGCCAGCACAGACGCAAGCAACAGAGATTTGAGATGTTTGCTCATGAGACGCTCCATATCTTTGCCCACGGTAGGCCTGCGGTGGGGCTGCAATCATTGACGGATGTCAAGAATCTCGCCCGGGAAACATTTGGATGAACTGACAAGCTCCATAGATGAGGTACTGCCGAGAAAGGGCGGCTTGGATAGCCGCCCTCCACGTCAGTTTTCAGCTTCTATTGAGACACTTTGCCTAGTAAGGCGTACGAGAAATCTCCGCCCTCGCCGGACGCAATACATGTTGTCGTCTGTGTATAGGTGGTGCATCCGGTCGCGAAGCCATCGCCTGGGTTCACCCAGCGCGATTCGATGCCGCGCACCGTGTTGTTGGTGCCCCAGCCCCATTCGCCGCCGGCGGAAAAGTCCATGTTCGCCTGAACTGACACCCAGTACCGTTTGCCGTTCTTTCCTCCCTTGAAGGAGGCTCTGCAGGGAATGGCCGGCGACCCAGCGCCAGCATCCGTGTAGGCCGCATTGTGGCAATCGTCAGCGATCTTGCCTGGTGTACCGCCATTATCCTTGTAGAACACGACATTGTAGGAGGTGGCTGGCCCCGAGCCGTTGAAATAGAGACCATCGACATCAACTTCCTTGACGTGCCATTCCTTTCCCTTCGGCACGATGAAGTCATCTGCGCCTTGCGCGTCGTAAAGGTCGAAGGACTCTTCGAAGTTCTGCGACACGATAGCTACGCCATTGTCGTTGTCGCGTTGGTCGACGAGAATCCCGAGACCGTAGTGCGGAAGAACGAACGGCCGCGATGTCGCGGCTTGTTTGACACTCAAGGTCGGGTGATGGCCACCGGCAATAGCACCACCGGCAGAAATCGCCATCACGGCCGCTGTGGCCAACATTGCAATCCTGGTCATGAAGCACTCCTCTGGGGTTTCGACAGGAAACGAGTCGCTGCCGCTCGGCACGTGAATAAGAGAACTTTGAGGAACCGTTCTCACCCACAGCCGATAATTGAGACGCGTACGTCGCTTCAGGTATTCCGCTTGCTGGAAGCAACAAGTGTGCAACTCGGGCGACAGGGTGTCACGTCGCGTCTGCTTATCGGGATAGATTGTCGTCAAGCGACGACTTGATTTGAATCAATCACATTAGTTTCGCGTCGCGGAATGACTTGTGCACCACGCTTGCGCGCCACTTACGGCATGATCCACGCAAACTATGCGCAATTGATTTTTGTCAATGATCGACAACGGCGCGTCGCATCATGCTTCCAGTCGAAGCCATTGCAATCGCATTCCGTTGGACAAGCTTGCTGCAGTTTCGAAAATCAATGGGTTCGCGGCTCTACCGGACGCAGTAAAGCAATGTATTGCTGCGGCTTCTGGCCTGCAGCATATCGGTCGAGGATCACTGCTTTTTCGCGAGGGGGAACGCGCGCACTTTGTGCATGCGCTGATCGAAGGTAGAATTTCCCTGCACACGGGAGGAGAAGGGGCTGGCGGCATAGCAGACTTTCTTGACGCGGGTGATGTTGTCCTGATCCCAGCCGCATTGCTCGATCTGCCTTACATGGCGACAGCTCGCGCCACGACGGATGTCATAGCCTTGCTGATTCCTGCGGATCAATTTCGCCAATTGGCAGAATCGGAACTGACCTTCGCTGTCGCCATAAATCGGATTTTAGCTACCCACTGGCGCTTGCTGCTCAAGCACTTGAAGCAGGCGAAAACACGTGATGCCGATACACGCGTAGCAAGCTTTCTGCTGGACAACATTCAAGACAATGCCAAGACGGCAACGATCACCCTTCCAAGTTCTCGCCGCAATCTGGCCGCACTTCTCGGCATGACTCCGGAGACGCTTTCGCGTGCATTCCGGCGACTCAGAGAAGCCGGAATCACATCACGGGGATCCGAGATACTGGTGAAATCGGTCTCGCACCTCGCCACGGTTGCCGGCAGGCCGAATTAGATACCGCGGCACTGCCGCAGTTTCCAATCTCAGCATGAAGAGGCGTCAGCTGCTGCCATGTACAAGTAGGTCGCAACAGACCCGGTTTTTGCAACCTTGTGTTGGGCCGATGATGGTCGTTGTCGAAGCCAAGCGACTTCCGCAGGCAGCTATGACAAAAATCAAGGAAGGTGGTTTGTAGAAGCCCAAGATGTCATGCGCAACTCTCGAGGAGAGAAACCGGTGGTTCCGTCTGAAACGATATACCTAGTGATGGTGATTGTGGCTTTCTCAATTTTCGGGGGCGTGCTGGCCTTTGTCAGCTGGTACGAAAGAGTGGGTACGAGAAGGCTCGTCGCCACAGAGGGTCGCAAGACCACGACGCAAGCGATTGCGGTCGCCGCGCAACACGGCTGAATACACCGCCCTTATAAGGGCTTTGATCGATATCAAAGGGCCGCTTGCTTTCATCCAAGCGTCTCCAAGGTCGCTAAGCGCAGGCGAAGTGCGTTGCCGATGACGCTCACTGAGGACAGCGACATTGCTGCGGCGGCGATCACCGGCGACAACAAGATGCCGAAGGCGGGATAAAGCACGCCCGCGGCGATGGGGACGCCGATGGCATTGTAGATGAACGCAAAGAACAGGTTCTGGCGGATGTTGCGCATGGTGGCTTCGGACAGCCTGCGTGCGCGCACGATGCCGACAAGATCTCCCTTGAGGAGCGTGACGCCCGCGCTTTCCATCGCCACGTCGGTACCGGAACCCATGGCGATTCCAACGTCCGCTGCCGCGAGTGCGGGAGCGTCGTTGACGCCATCTCCCGCCATACCGACGATTCTGCCTTCGCCTTTGAACTTGGCTACAGTGGCCGCTTTCTTGTCGGGCAGAATTTCGGCCTCGACCTCTTGAATACCCAACCGGTTCGCAACCGCCTCCGCTGTGGTCCGGTTATCGCCAGTGAGCATCACGATGCGGATACCGTCCGCTCTTAATGCAGTTATGGCATCGGGCGTGGTTGCCTTTACGGCGTCGGCGATAGCCAAGACACCGGCAAGCGTCCCATCGACACCCATGAAGAGAGCCGTGGCCCCATCGCGCCGAAGGTTTTCGGCTTCGGTTGCTAGCGCAGAGATGTCGATTCCTTTTTCGCGCATGAAGGCGATATTTCCGAGTGTGACCTTTCGGCCCTCCACTTCGCCGACAGCGCCTTTGCCGAATGGTGAATCGAAATTCTTGACCGACGGAATGATGATGCCACGGGTCTTAGCAGCGGCCACGATTGCAGCGCCCAACGGATGCTCGCTGGCTGACTCTACGCCTGCACCCAGTCGGAGTAGTTCAATTTCGCTCAGGCCATGATTTGGGAGGATGGTCGTGACCGACGGCTTGCCTTCGGTCAATGTGCCGGTCTTATCAACAATCAGCGTGTCAACTCTTTCCATGCGCTCCAGCGCTTCTGCGTTCTTAACGAGAACACCCGCCTGAGCCCCGCGCCCAACACCGACCATAATCGACATGGGCGTGGCGAGGCCCAAGGCGCACGGACACGCAATGATGAGGACAGAGACCGCTGCCAACAGCGCGTAGGTGAAACGCGGCTCTGGTCCAAAGAGCAGCCACAGCGCGAAGGCAAAGAGAGCGACAAGAATGACGGCCGGTACAAACCACGCCGCAACTTGATCGGCCAGCCGCTGTATGGGGGCGCGGCTTCTTTGCGCGTCGGCAACCATCTGCACAATGCGGGCGAGCATCGAATCTCGTCCCACCTTCTCGGCCTTAATCACAAGCCCGCCCGAGCGGTTGATGGTCCCACCAATGACTTTGGCGCCGAGGGCCTTACTGACCGGCATGGCTTCGCCGGTCACCATGGATTCATCGACCGAGGAGCGGCCGTCAATGACTTCGCCATCGACCGCAATCTTTTCTCCGGGGCGCACGCGCACTCTGTCCCCCGCACCGATGTGTTCCAGCGGAACTTCTTCTTCCCCGGTTTCGGTCACCCGTCGTGCCGTTTTCGGTGCGAGATTCAGCAGCGCACGAATGGCACCCGAGGTGCGTTCCCGCGCTCGCAATTCGAGCACTTGGCCGAGCAATACGAGCACGGTGATGACGGCTGCGGCCTCGTAATAGACGGGCACGGTTCCGGACATGCCGTGCAAGGCGGTCGGAAAAGCCCCGGGTGCTATTGTGGCGACAAAGCTGTAGAGCCAGGCAACGCCCGTCCCCAGCGCAATCAGGGTGAACATGTTGAGATTGCGCGAGATGACAGAAGCCCAACCGCGCACGACGAAAGGCCAACCCGCCCACAACACCACAGGTGAGGCGAGCAAGAATTGCAGCCAGACGGACACCATCGGGGCGAGCACACGCTCAAGCCCCAGCATGTCGTGGCCCATGCCCAATGCGACAACGGGCACCGCCAGAATAGCACCGATCCAAAGGCGGCGGGTCATATCGCGAAGTTCGGAATTGTCATGGGGCGATGCCGTGACCGTCAGCGGCTCCAGCGCCATTCCGCAGATCGGGCAAAAGCCCGGTGCATCGCGCCGGATTTCCGGGTGCATGGGACAGGTGTAGATGGTGCCAGCCGGGACCGGATCGGTGGACTCCGGTTTTTCGTGATGGCCTGTGCAATGTTCAGCGCTCGCCATGTTCATTTGCCGTAGCGGCTGAAAAGTTCGACCAACTCCGAAAACTTTTTCGTTTGCTCCCTGGCGTTGCCGCTCTTAATCGCGTTCGCAACGCAATGAGCAGCGTGGCTCTTCAATATCTCTTCTTCGACCTTCTTCAGCGCCGCCTTGATCGCCTGCATCTGATTGAGAATGTCGATGCAATAGCGGTCTTCCTCGACCATGCGGGCAATTCCCCGCACTTGGCCCTCGACCCGCGAAATTCGCGTCAGCAAATTTTTGTCAGCCATCCTTGTATACTCCCATGGGGTATCATACGGTACAAGAGCCGGGACAAAAGTAAGAGGTCTGGCGTGACCGGGCGCGGGCGCAGAATTGCATTGTTGACCGTGGTCGGGGCGGCCCTTGTTGTCGTGCTCGCGGCAATCGCCGGGACAATGCTTGGCGTCTACAACGTTGCCGCCGATGCGCCCGATTCCGGATTGGTGCGACTTGCTCTTAACTATGCGCGGGAGCGTTCGATTGACGCGCGCGCCGCAAACATCACGGTGCCGGCGCACTCCAAACGAGACATGATTTCAGAGGGCGCGGAGCATTACGCAGAAATGTGCTCGGGGTGCCACCTTACCTGGCATGCCTGACAACGAACCGCCCGCCTTGGCGAGCCTTCGGCCAGCGCCACCAGCAGAACAGTTCTGGATTGTGAACCATGGGATCAAGATGACAGGAATGCCGCATGGGGCGCGACGCTCTCCGATGCAGAGATTTGGAACATCGTTGCTTTCCTCCAACAGCTTCCCAAGCTGTCGCCGGACGACTACCGCGCCATGGCCGGGCAAGCGGATGCGCGCCACGAACATGATGAAATGCCGATGGCGCACTGATCGGATGCTCGTTCGCATAATCCCACCAGGAGTGCTGGTCGCGTTGTTTGCTGCCGTGCCGTTGGCGACTTATGCCCAGGGAACCGAGAGTGGGCCGTCTTCAAGTGCGGATCAACCGGACGACATGCCGGGGATGCCGTCGTCTCATACACCTGCGGCTGAAACCGCGATGCCCGGCATGACCATGTCGATGCCAGGCATGTCGTCGGACGGCGCGCTCGGAAACTATCCGGTAATGCGAGACGCATCCGGCACGAGTTGGCAGCCCGACACCAGTGAAGCCATGGGAGGTATGCACGCCATGTCCGGCGATTGGATGCTGATGGCTCATGTATCGCTGTTCGGCGTCTACAGTTGGCAAAGCGGTTCTCGTGGCGGCGACAAGCTGTTTCCTGCTGGCATGCTGATGGGCATGGCGCGGCGTGACTTCGCTGACGGCGATACGCTCAATCTGCGGGCCATGCTGAGTTTGGATCCCTTGATGGGCAAGAGCGGTTATCCGTTGCTGCTTGGCTCAGGCGAAAACGCAAACGGGGTGACACCGCTCGTGGATCGCCAGCACCCGCACGACTTTTTCACGGAGCTGTCCGGCTCCTATGGCCATCGATTGAATGCACTTGGCGATGTGTTCCTCTACGCCGGCTACCCCGGAGAGCCCGCGCTCGGTCCAACGGCGTTTCCGCACCGGGAAAGCGCCATGGATTTCCCCATCGCGCCGATTACCCACCACTGGCTTGACTCCACGCATGTGGTGTTCGGCGTCGTGACGGCTGGATTCATCCATGATGATTGGAAACTTGAAGTCTCGCAATTCACGGGCCGCGAGCCCGACCAAAACCGCTTCGATTTCGACCCGGCGCGGCTCGACTCCACATCAGCCCGTGTCAGCTTCAATCCGGATGAACACTGGTCCTTGCAGGCGTCCTGGGGCCATCTGAATAGCCCCGAACAGCTTGAGCCGCAGATCAATGAGGACCGAACGACCGCCAGCGCCAGTTACACCAGCAAGATTGGTGACGGCACGCTGGCCGCGACACTCGCCTGGGGCTTGAAACATGAAAGCGAGGGCACGGACCTCAACGGCGTCCTAATTGAAGCCGAATATCGGCTTGAGCAGTGGACTGTGTTCGCCCGAACGGAATGCGAGCAAAACAAGGAACTGGATGCGCGAGGCAGGACCCGCGGCGTTGGCGAACTGACGCTCGGCGCCATTCACGATTGGCCAGTCGCGGAGCATTGGAAGGTCGGCGCCGGGGCGCTCTACACCTTCGACTTTGTCCCCGACGCGATTGCGCCGCCTTATAGCGGCAGCCCACATGGCGTTATGGGTTTTCTCCGGCTCGCGACCCGGTAGCCTTTCGCACGCGCAGTCTCTCAACCCTTCTTTCGATAGAAGCGACACCAGCCATTCGGGCTGATGTTTCCATCTACCAGAATGCAGGAGGATGGCGCTTTGAACAATGTGCATCCGGCGCAATTTTGATCGCCCTTCGGCGTGGGTTGATAGCCTGACGCCTGAAACGACATCTTGGCCTCTGCCGGTACGGCCGCGCCAATCAGAATTGCAGCACCACCCATTAGGCCCGCAACTCCTTGCAGGACTTGCCTACGGGATCGACTGACAGTGCTGACAAACCGGCCCGCTTGCTTGTTGTTGCCCGTCATAAAAAACCTCCATTACTTTCCGTTCGGCATTGCGCGTCGTTTGAGAGCCGAATGGCGCATAATCCGCAAGGCAAACATATCTTCGTTGATCAAAATCAAATCCGACCCTTATGGATCGTCACATCTCCCGCTGTTGATTTTCGTCAAATAACCGGCGGTCCCCCCACGATAGAAAAGAGTGCCGTCACAGCTTCGCTGTGGACGGGCGAAGGAGGGCAAATGCGCATTTGGAGTTTCTCGACTGCGTTTGCGGCGGCCTTGCTGGCTGCGGGAAATGCACAGGCGGTGCCTGCGTTTGCTGTTCAGACGGGACAGCCTTGCAACGCTTGTCATGTCGGTGGGTTCGGTCCGCAGCTCACGCCGTTCGGCAGGCAATTCAAGCTGGAGAGCTACACCCTGCGCGGGAGCGCTACTTTCACGCCGCCGATTTCGGCCATGGCCATTGCGTCCTACGTGCATACGCAGACTGATCAAGACGGGTCACCGGCTCCGCATTATGGTACCAACAACAACACCGCCATCGATCAGATCAGCGCGTTTGTTGCGGGCGGGATTGGCGAGCATTTTGGTGGCTTCACGCAGTGGACCTACGATGGGGTGGGGCGTGGCTTTGCCTGGGACAACGTCGATCTCAGAGCTAGCACGCATTCCACGCTCGATGGCAACGATGTGCTTCTGGGCATCAGTTTCAACAACTCGCCCGGTGTACAGGATGCCTGGAACACGCTGGCTGCGTGGGGCTTTCCATATACAGGCTCGGACCTGGCGCCCGGCCCGGACACCGGCACTGTCATCGACGGCGTACTAGCGCAAGGTGTTCTAGGCACGACCGCTTATGCCTACTGGAATTCTTCCCTGTACATGGAAGGCGGCATTTACTGGACACCGTCCCATGGGTTCCTTCGCGCTATGGGCGTAAATCCCGCGGACAGCGGCATTCTCGATGGAGTCGCCCCGTATCTGCGGATCGCATATCAGAAGGACTATGGCGATCAGAATTTCGAAATCGGTGCTTATGCGCTGTTTTCGGATCTTTTTCCGGCAGCCGACACGAGTACCGGTACCACCGACAACTACACCGACGTGGGCCTGGATGCGTCGTACCAGTTCATGGGCGATACCAGCAACGTATACACGATCAATGCGCGCTACACGCATGAGCAGCAGGAGCTGAACGCAACGTCTCTTTTAGGCGGCGCAGCCAACCGACAGGATCAGCTGAACGACTTCCGTATCGATGCATCGTATTACTGGCGCGGCATGCTGGGCGGCACCATTGCCGCATTCGATACCTGGGGCTCGGCCGACTCGCTGCTCTATGCAGATAATCGTACTCTCACACCAGACAGCTCCGGACTTATTTTCCAGGTGGATTATACGCCGTTTGGAGGTGAAGGTGCACCATTGAACGGGCGGTTGAACGCTCGGCTGGGCCTGCAATACACGCTCTACACCAAATTCAATGGCGCCAGTTCCGATTATGACGGGGCCGGACGCAACGCCTCCGACAACAACACGTTGCGTCTTTTTCTTTGGGTGGCATTGTGATCGCGCATAGGAGGATGAAGAATGCCTAGGTATGCACTAACGGGTGTGCCGATCGCGGTGATCGCGTTGCTGGCGGCCGGTGCCGCCGCAGTAGCGGAAGAGATCTCCGTCGATCAGAAGGACCTGCAATTTGTTCCCAGCGTCGTCAGAATCAAGGTTGGAGACTCGATCCGGTTCACGGATACCGACCGCATCGCTCATAATGTGACGATCGTGAAAGCCGACGGGGCGCCGGAGGACAAGGGAATGGCCGAATACAATCAGCAGATCGTTATCGCCTTCCCGTTACCTGGCCTGTACCACGCCCACTGCCGCATTCATCCTCAGATGCAGATGACGATAACGGTCACGCCGTAGTGCAACGATGCCGTAGCGCGGACAGATCTTATGCCGAACAGGCCAGATCCCGCACAATCGCGAACGGTCGTTTCGCCTGCCACTCTATTGGCTGTGAACGCGCATCACCATTGGAACCGCCCCCAAAGGCCAACCTCATTGTAGGTGCCCGCGTGGCCGGGCAAATTGTCGAGCCCTCCGATTATTCCGTTGCTCGTGTTGATGAAGCCATCCGTGCCACGGTCGTGCTTATAGACGAGAGCAAAGTCGACGATCTTCGCGGGGCTGTAGGAAATACCGATGTTGTAGTAGTTGTCCTTAAATTGATCGTCATCCTGGCTCTTCGTCGATGTCCAATCGTAGCGCCCAAACACGCTCCACTGCGGCAAGAATTGATATGAGGCGAAACTCGAAATGCCCTTTGCCTCATCGTGGGCAGGAGGGGGTGAAGTCACGCTTTGGAAGTTATTTTCCAGGAAGTATTCCAGGCCAAGACGAAAGGACTCATTGGTATATGCGGTTCGCCGTGGGCTCAACCCGAACGTGGCAGTCGACCGGCTCGCTCAAGGCGCCGCGCGATATGATGACAGCAGCTGTGCTACCGGATGAACGAGTTCTCGTTGCCGGTGGTCAAACCTATTTCGGAAACCGGTGGTGGCATTGTGAAACCACAGAAATCTACGACCCGGCGACAGGAAAATTTTCGAAGGGAAAAAACATGACACGTCAGCGCGCGGCGTTCAGCCTGGCCACGCTACGGAATGGCCAGCTTCTCGCTGTGGGTGGGGATGCTTGGTTTCCCCCCGACGGACTTGATGCCTTCGAAGGAACTATCAGAACGTCAATATGGCGTAACCGTTGTACTGGAAGACTGAGAGGGCAAGTAGGCCATCGTTCGCGACCGTCACATCCGGCGTCAGCCACCTGAAATCGACGCCGTCGCCGATCAACTGCTCGCCGCAAACATAGATCTCCCCAAGGACCCTTGCCGAGGTCAGCAGCCAGTCTGAATGCCTTACGGCGGTCCATTTCTCTTTCGTCGTGGAGGCGAACAACACGCACTTCAAGGCGTCAGTTCGAAAACCATGCCTGCGCCATAGTCATATTTGCCGCCGCGTACCGTCGTTCCGAACAGGTTTCCGGCGTTGTCGAGAATAAGCGGCGCATAGGGCTCGAACCCGTCGCCGGATTTCTTGAAGAACCGGTGAAGCGAAGTTTCAGACCACGTGCCATCGCCATTTTTCGACAACATGAAGACCGTGCCGCAAGTGTAATATTCGTTGTGCAATAGTTCGGGTTGTAGACGCCTCCGGCCACTGTCGTGCCAAACAGATTGCCGGAGCTGTCCGTGATCAAGCCCGCCGCCGGGTTCTCGCTGTCGCGCGTCAAACCCGTCTCCGATTTGAAATCGTACAGCTTCTTGTACGTCCCTCCCACAGTGCGTTCGAAAACAACGCCCTCCGAATGGGAGCCGCCGTCGAAGGTGGTGCCGAAGATGTTCCCAGAGGCGTCCACCAGGAGTCGCCCCCAGGGGTGTCCACCATCGCTGCAGTTGTTCGAGGCGCAAAAGGCTTTGAGGACGGTTTGGGTCCAGGTCCCGTGCGCCAGCATGTACATCAATCCCCCGCCGTATTTGCCGCCTTCGTGGGTCGTGCCGTAAATATTGCCCGCGCCGTCCATGGTCAGGGCGTTTGGCAAGGAACTGGCTGTGAATGAATGGATGACGGTTTCTGTCCACGTACCGCCGTTGTTCACCAGCTTAAAAACCACGCCATCGCCACCAATCGGTCCGCCAAGGCTGGTTGTGCCGAAGAGCGGGGAGGATTTGTCCCACAAATCTCCGGACGCTTGCCCAAGATAAGTCAGTCCTGTCTCTGGATTTCTGCCGTCTGAACAGTCAATGCCCGTTGGGCAGAAAGGGTAGAGCGTGGAATAAGTCCATTTATCGCCGCTATGCGCGAGCCTAAAAACGGCTCCGAGCCCCCCTCCACCTGCGGACATCACACCGTAAAGGTTGCCATCGATATCCATGACGAGATCACCCTGCGGTGTGCACTCATTGCAAAAAGAATAAAGGACCTTTTCGGCATATTTGCTGTGATCGGCGTTCGGGGTGAGCCTGTAAATCACGCCGGTCCCAAACTTCCCGCCTTCAGTTGTCGTGCCATACAGGTTGCCGCTCGCATCCATGATCAGGCTTGAAACTGGTTGTCGCCCATCGATACAGTCATGCGATTTGCAGAAGCCGTGCAGATACTTTTCAGTGTAATTTGGGGCCTCGTTGTGGGCGGAGGCTCCGCTCAATCGCAGCAGTGCGAACGCAAGCACGATGAGAATTGGTTTGACAAACTGGCGCTTGTGCATTGGGCCCTCCCCTGAGTTTGTGCAATGCCCAGCGCCCAGGAGGGTAACGGCAGCACTAGGGAATTACTAGGTGCGGCAGCAGCCAACGGATTTTGCGTAGCGAGCGCTCTGCCGCCGGCAACAATGCATCGATACGCTCTTGGACTCTCGGGTTGACAAGTTCGAAAGATAGCGGGTTGCTAGTTCGCACTTTCGTCTCGTTCGGTGCGCTCAATGAAACAGCAGCACGGGGATTGCGCAGCTGGTCAACATCGAATTGGTGACACCACCGAAGATGAATTCGCGCAGCCGGCTGCGGCCGTACGCGCCCATGACAAGCAGGTCGGCATCAATCTCCGCCAAGAACGAACGCAAACGGTCTGCCGCAGCTCGGCCATCGTCGGCGAGTGCGTGTGTCTCCACCCAGCATCCGTGGCGCTTGAGCGTTTCCCCCAGCTTCTCGGCGGAATCTCCGGCGCCGACCACTTCCTCGGCGGCATGCACGATCATCACCTGGCTTGCTTTTGCGAGCAGTGGATGGGCAATCGCGACGGCGCGGGCGGCTTCTGCGCAATTCTTCCAGGCAACAACCACTTTGCCGGTGATCGATTTCGGCGCTTTTTCGGGCGCCAACAGAACCGGGCGGCCGCATGCCATCACGATCGCGCCGAGCCGTTCCTTGCCGAGGCCGTAGCTCTCCGGATCACGTCCGACGACAACAAGATCATTGGTGCGTGCACGCGCAATCGTCTCGTCGGTGTCGATTCCCGAAACGGTTTGCCAGACAAGCGGAAAAGCGTCCCCCTGTGCCGCGCCTTCCGGATGATTCTGACGGAAAGAATCAAACATCCCTTTGGCCGCTTCGGCGCGCTCGCGGGCTTCCACCTCGAGGAATCTCACCTGCTCGCTGGTTAGTATGTCCGTCGAGAACAGACGCGTTGCCATCTGGCGCATCGCCATTTCCGGATCGAGTTGTACGTGGACGCACTCGCCGCGTCCCTCAAACAGGCGCGCGACGAGCAGCGATGTCTCCAAAACGGCGCGCTGGCTGCTTTCGCCGGTCATCGACGCATAAATGGTCTTGAACATGCGGGATCTCCCTTGAAACGGGCTGATCTTCGAAACCGCTGCGTGCGCAGACTTTGATTTGCGTCAAGAAATTTGGCTGCCAGGAGATGGCAGGCAAACTCCGGTCAGCGCATGAGCATTGCTGCAAGGCCTGCCACAAAGGCCATGAGAAACCCTATCAGCACTAAGGGCATGCCCGTGCGCCACCCGCCGAAGATCACGGTACAGCATGACTTTGCGAGCAGGTTGGCGGCCGTGGCGGTAAGGATCACGAGCGCGGCATAGCTGTAAACCGTCTGTGACGCCATTCTTGCCATCGAAAGCGTGATCGGGTCGACATCCACCAGACCGGAGGCGAAAGCGAGCGCCGGCAATCCGATGCCGTTGCCTGTGGTGCGAGCAATCAACGTCGCCGCGAGGGTGATGATCGCCAGAAGTGCCGTGAATTGCAGGACAGCGCCAATGTTGAACGGATCGCCGAGTGAAAGTTTCGCGTCAGTGTCGCCGGCGGAGCCTCGGTACAGAACGAACGCAGCCGCGACTGCGACAGATACCCCTGCCGCTAAAGGTAACCCCAGCGGCAACAGCAGCGGCGGTGAGAGGAAGGTGCCGACGACGGCCACCCGCAACAGCGAAATCGCCCACGCCAAAAGGATTGCTGCGGAAATCGAACGGCGCAGCGATGGCTCCTTGCGCGCCAATCGCGCGAAGGTCCACGTCACGGTCGTGGAACTCACCAACGCTCCGGCGGCACCGGCAAACAGGAGCCCGCGTTGGCCGCCCCCCAGCCGGACGGATATGTAGCCGACGTAGGACAATGATGCGATGAAGATCGCCATCAACCAGAGCTGATAAGGATTGAGGCTCTGCCAGGGATCAATCGTGCGGTTCGGCAAAACCGGCAGCAGTACGAACGTCATGACCAGCAGCAGCAGGGCCGCCCGCAATTCGGACCATTGCAGCTTCTCGAGAAAGCTGTGCAGCAGGCGCCGTTCGGCAAGGATCACCGTGGCCGCGACAGCGGCGCCGCCGGCAGCTGCCATGTCGCCGAGAACTGCGTAGGCTCCCAATACGAATGCCAGAAACGCCGCGATCAAGCCGGTGGCGGAGACGCTGCCCCCCGAACGCACCTCGCGATATTCGAAAAAAGCGAACGTCGCCGCAAAGCCGACAAAGCCGAAACCTAGCAGTGCAACACCGAGACTGCGTGCCAGAAGCGCGAGTACACCGCCGAGCAAGCCAATCAATGCGTGGGTGCGGATGCCGGCCGCGCGGCTACCCGGCTTGCCTTCGCGGTCCTGCCAACCGCGCTCGACCCCGATCAGCAGGCCAATGGCCAGCGCCAGAAGGAGCCGTTGAAAGACTTCAGGAATGTGCACGTTCCGCCGCCTCGGAATTGCGACCCGTCGTTTGGACTATTGCCACCCGCGTCCCGGCAACACCAGTGCCTACCACCAAGAGTGGCGTTGGAACTGCATCCGGTCACGCGATACAGGCTTTCAAGGAACCCGCGGTGCCCAAACCGACTGATGCGCGCTGACGGACACGTTTTTTACCAGCGCTCTGAGCGGCTGTCGCATTCATTCGCCTGATACAGAAGCTCGCGCGCTGAACGGTGTCCGGGCTCGTCTCTCGTCCCCGAATATCCATCCTAGTACCGCATAGCCGACAATCGCGGCGGCAAATTGCGCAACAATGAACCCAGGCGCTGAGCGCGGTGCGATACCCGCAAAGCTATCCGACAGCGCTCGCGCTACTGTGACAGCGGGATTGGCGAACGACGTCGAAGCCGTGAACCAGTAAGCAGCGGAGATGTAGAGACCCACAAGCATCGGCGTACTTGCGGGCGAAACCCGAACTGAGCCTGCGATGGTTGCAAGCAAACCGAACGTCGCCACAAACTCTGCAAGCCACTGTGAAGGACCGTCCCTGAGCTTTGTCGAAAGCTCGAATATCGGCATCGCGAACATCGCGTGGGCCAGATACACCCCTGCTACAGCGCCCACGATCTGCGCAACGACGTAAGCCGCAACCATCCCCGGCTGAATCTCCCTACGCAACGCAAAGAAGACGGTAACAGCCGGATTGAAGTGTGCGCCCGATATTGGGCCGAAAATCGAAATCAGCACGACCAGTGCCGCGCCGGTCGCGATGGTGTTCGCAAGCAAGGCAATGGCGACATTCCCGTCCGCCAGCCGTTCGCCCATGATCCCGGAGCCGACTACCGCCGCGAGCAGAAACGCGGTCCCGAGTACTTCCGCCGCGAGCCGCCGCGCAATCACGCTAGTTGCTTGCGCATAACGATTGCCGACGCGGGGCATAGCCCGGTGAATTGACCTGTAGCGGCGATGCTGGCGGGCGCTGCGGCCCTGTCTATGCGCTCAAAGCCTAGACGCTCAAAGAAGGGTTCGGCGCTTGTGGTCAGCAGCCAGAGTTCACGAATTCCCGCTGCCCGCGCGAGTGTTACTAATTCGTGGACAAGTGCGCTGCCGCTGCCAGCGCTTCTCAGAGCGCTAGGGACGACTACAGAGCGCAGCAATCCTATTGGCCCAAGCATCGTGACACCGCCAAACGCTTGCCCTTCGCCAAGCATGTAGCAGCGTGTCTCAGAATCCTTTAGGTCCTCTGTTGGGAGTTCTGCCGCGAATAACGCCGCGACCATCGCGCCAAACTCAGAACTCCCCGGACACAGTTCGCGAACGTTCACGCGCTGGCCTCTGCACCCGTCGTGCGGCCAATCTCACGCAGCCTGTTCCGTAGCGAAATGCGGTCCAGCGTTCGCACGCGAAGGCAGGTAAACAACTCAATCCGGCGTTTCAGCACGTCATAGACGTCCCGAAACGCTGCTATGACCTTGGTGTCAGTGCCTAGAGCGGTTGCAGGGTCCGGCACGCCCCAATGCGCAGTGACAGGCTGTCCGGGCCATACCGGACAGACCTCGTTCGCGGCGTTGTCACAGACTGTGAAAACGAAATCCATGCGCGGCGCGCCCTCTGCCGCGAATTCATCCCAACTCTTGGAGCGCAAGCCCGCAGTCGGATACCCAAGGCGCCCCAACAACGCGAGGGCGGTAGGATGAACCTGGCCCTTAGGTTGTGAACCCGCCGAATAGGCCGTGAATTTGCCAGCGCCAATCTTGTTCAAGATCACTTCGCCGAGAATCGAGCGCGCCGAATTGCCCGTGCAAAGGAACAGCACGTTGTAAAGCCATTCTGGAGCCTGTTCGTGCGACATGGCTACCCGCAAGCGGTAGCAGCGCAGCACGGCTCCGCTGCCTTCGGCGCGGGGCAGCACGACGACGCGGTCGTGACGGCTTCCGGTTCATCCTCGCCATAGGTCGTGGCCTCGCCAAACGTGTAGAAGGTCTCCCAACGGACCCCGGACGGATCGTTCACCCAAACCTTGTTGGATTGGGCGTAGCAACAGGTCGTCGATTCTTGGTCCCGTGTTTTCCCGCCAGCGGCTCTTAGCCTTGTGGCAAGCTCCCGAAGCTCACCATCCGAATCCACCTGAATTCCGAGATGAACGATTCCGGCAACGCGCTCGCGTTGTGAGATCGCCAGATTGACCTTGGGGTCCTCGAGCATCCACTTGGCGTAGTCGTCTTTCAGAACGCTCGGCTTCGCGCCGAATAGAGTCGAATAGAAGCCGATGGACTTGTTTAGATCATCAACGGCGATGTGAACGTGCAGACGCTTCACGGCGCATTCCTTTCGATGGTTTGCAGCAAACAGTAGCGACCTCAACAAGTGGGGCGCAGATTTCGGCGCGACCGCCGCAGCAATCTTTGGTCAGAAAGACAAGCAGGTCGCTCATGGCGGGGAAATCAACGGAATAGATGATGGACCGGCCTTCGCGCCGCGCGCGAATGAGGCGCGCATTCGAGAGGATCAGGAGTTGCGCTGACATCGTGTTCGGCGCGGTTTCCAATGTCCGCGCTATCTCGCCCGCTGCCATTCCTTCGGGTCCCACTTTCACCAGAAGGCGAAAGACCTCTAGGCGCGGTTCCTGTGCGAGCGCGGCAAGCCGCTTTACGGCGTCTGTAGTTTCCATATTTCATAGATAAGTGAAATGTAAGCCGCCGTCAACTGTCGATTCTGGATAGCGTCAGGCCACAGTAAGAACGATGGGCTCGCAGAGTGTCGCATCGTTGTTCTTCACGCTCACCACTAGCCGAGTGACCTCGGCATGGCGTTCGCGGTCTGCGCTTGAGAGGATAGAGGTCACGTATTCGCCTCTACTTTCTTCAAGCTGAAGGCGTGAATGCGCTCCCGATCCTTCAGCAAGCCGCGCGAGAACCAGCGGAAAAGCGCCGGTAGAACGAACAATGTGAGGATAGTGGAACTGATGAGGCCTCCGACCACGACGGTGGCGAGCGGGCGCTGCACTTCGGAGCCGACACCGCGCGAAAGCAAAAGCGGAATGAGAGCCAGCGCGGTTGTAATCGCCGTCATCAGAACGGGCCGCAGGCGCAAGCAGGCACCCTCGATAACTGCTGATTGAATTGGGGTCATCCGTCCGAGCCGCTGATTGATGGCGTTCACCATCACGACGCCATTCAAGACTGCAACGCCAAAAAGCGCAATGAAACCGATCGAACCGGGAACCGACAAATAGGTACCCGATATAAGCAATGCAGCGATGCCGCCGATCAAAGCGAGCGGCACATTGAGCATGATCAGCAGCGCCTGTCCCGCGGACCTGAAGGCGAAAAACAGAAGCAGGAAAATCATGATCAACGAGACCGGCACGACGATCAGCAATCGCGCCTGCGCGCGCTGCTGGTTTTCGAACTGGCCACCGAACGTCACCGTGTAACCCGGAGGTAGCTTTACGTCCGTCGCCATACGCTGACGCAATTCCGCGACAAGCCCGCCCATGTCCCGGTCCTGCACGTTGGCCTGCACGACCACCCGGCGTTGAACATCGTCCCGGCGAATCTGCGGAGGCCCGCTGACGATCTCCACCTTGGCAACGTCGCCAAGGCGGACGAGGGCGCCATTCGGCGCCTTCAAAATCAAATCCTGAATGGCTTGCGGCGTGCCGCGGAACGGCTTCGCGAGCCTGACATAGATGTCGTAGCGCTCGTTCCCATTGATGACCTGTCCGGCCGCCGAACCGCCGATGGCGTCCTGCACCATGCTCATGACGTCGTTAACAGGAATTCCATAGCGGTCGAGCGCGCCGCGATTTGGCGTCACCGTGAGCTGCGCTTCGCCTTCGATCTGTTCCAGCGCCACGTCGGCCATACCGGGCACGTGCTTCGCCAGCGCTTCAATTTCGTGACCCTTTTCCGCGAGCACATTCAGGTCGGGACCGAACAGTTTGATGGCGAGATCGGCACGCACGCCGGAAATCAGCTCGTCCACCCGCATCTTGATGGGCTGCGTGAAGGAAACCGCTACGCCCGGGAATTCCGACAGCGCCTCGGACAGCTTTTCCTGAAGCGCAAGACGTGTGTGGGCGGTCGTCCATTGTTCGATCGGCTTGAGACCAAGCCAGACTTCGTTGTTCGACACAGGTTCTGGATCGCCGCCCAACTCCGGCCGGCCAACATGGCTGAACGCATAAGTGACTTCCGGAAATTGCATCAGCCGCTTCTCAATCCTCTGGCCGAGCGCAATGGCTGTATCGGGGTTCACTGTGGGTGCCATGGTGATGCGAAGATCCAAGGTTCCTTCTTCCAGTTCCGGCACGAACTCCGTCCCAAGAAAAGGTAACAACAGCAACGAGGCGGCGAAGGCCGCCCCGGCCGACAGCGCGACAACACCCGGCTTCGCGACAACGCGCGGCAGGAGTCGGCCATAGAGACGCGCAATCGGCGCGAAGAGCGGACTTTCGCGATGGCGCACACCACGGCCGAACGCATAGGTGGCGAACGCCGGAATCACCGCAAGCGCGACAACCAATGAAGCGACCAGCGCAAAGACGATGCTGAGCGCCATCGGAATGAAGAGCTTTCCCTCGACGCCGTCGAGGGTGAACAACGGCGCGAACACGACGATGATGATGAGCACCGCAAAGAACACGGGCTTGGCGACCTCGCGCGCCGCTTCTTCGATCCGCAGGCGGAAGTCCGGCATGCGGCCGTCCTGTCCCACTGCGTACGAAAGATGGGAGAAGATCGCCTCCATCATGACGACCGATCCGTCCACGATCATGCCGATGGCAATGGCAAGGCCGCCAAGCGACATCAGGTTCGCGGAGATACCGAAGAGCGCCATGGTGATGAGCGCCGCAGCAACAGAGATTGGCACCGACAGCAGGACGATGGTTGCTGCGCGCAAATTCATCAGGAAGGCGAGCAGCACGAGAACGATCAGAACGAACGCTTCCCCAAGGGCTTTGGACACGGTTTCAACGGCGCGTTGCACGAGGTCGGACTGGTCGTAGATCACCTTCATCCGCACACCCGGCGGAAGAGCGGCTTCCACCAACGGCACGCGCTCCTGCAGCGCTTTGACGGTGGCGTTGGTATTCGCGCCCATGCGCTTGAGCACGATGGCTGTCACCACTTCGCCCATTGGATGTGCGGAGCCAGCCTTGTCGCGCACGGTGATGGTAGTTGCGCCCTGACGGATTTCGCCGCCAAATCCGACCTGGCCGACATCGCGCACACGAACGACCGTGCCTTCGCTCACCTTCACCGGGACATTGGCGACATCGCCGAGGCCTTGTTCGCCAGGACGAACCCAACCCACACCGCGAATAACGAGTTGTTCGGCTCCCCTATCCTGATACCAGCCGCCGACGTTGCGGTTGTTTCGTTCCAGAGTTTCGCGCACATCGGTAACGGATAGGCCGAAAGAGAGAAGTTTCGCGGGATCGAGGTTGACCTGATATTGCCGGACGTCGCCGCCAAACGAGACGATGTCCGTTACGCCATCGGCTGACAGCAGAATGCGTTTGACAACCCAATCGTTCAGACTCCGGAGCGCCATCTTGTCGTAGGCGGCCGGCCCGTCTGCATAGAGAATGTACTGAAAGACCTGACCCAGCCCCGATGTATTCGGACCCAGCTCAGGTGTTCCGGCAAAGGCGGGAATGCCCTCCTTCGCCTTCTGAAGCTGTTCGAACACCAACTGCCGCGCGAAATAGATGTCGGTTCCGTCGCGAAAGACAACTGTGACGACGGAGAGGCCGGTGCTGGAAATGGAGCGGACCTCTTCGACATCCGGAAGAGCGTACATCGCCGCCTCCACCGGATAGGTGATCAGCTGTTCCACCTCGGCGGCGGCCAACCCTCTGGCTTCGGTGTTAACGACGACTTGAACATTGGTGACGTCCGGGAAAGCATCGAGATTGAGCCGGGGGGGAAGGAAGAGAACGGTCGCAACGGCGAGGCCCACAATGCCCAAAATGACAAGCAGGCGGCCCTCAATGGCTGCTCTGACAATGCGATCAAGCATGGCCAGCCCCTTAGTCTTCTGCGGCGAATCCGGATTTCCCGGCTTCGGATTTCAGGAAGAACGCACCCGCTGTGACGACCTTCGTGCCGGCAGCAACGCCAGTTACAACGGTGTGGTCACCAGCGGCATGAAGCGGCTTCACCCGCACCGGCCGGAACACGCCGTGCGACTTTTCGGAATAGACCAGCCAACTTCCATCATCGTCGCGCAGAACGGCGGCGGTTGGAACAAGCAATTCCGGCTCCGCCTTGCTGAACAGCTCAACATCGACATAGGCGCCAGGCTTGAGCGCACCTGCCGTATTCTCCACTTGCAGCCGAACGCCGATGGTGCGTGTGGTTTCGCTCAAGACCTCATGCTTCTGAATAATCTTTGCGGCGTGCGTTCTGCCACCGCCGACTACGCGCCCGTTATCGCCTGCAATTCGGGGGAACACAGCGGGACTGACCTGAGCTTCGACCCAGACTCGCGACAGGTCCGAAATTTCGAAAAGCGGCTTGTCGGGCTCCACCACTTCGCCGGAGCGGAACGTGTCGGCGGTAATGATTCCGCTCTGGGGAGTTGAAAGCTTGAATTGTCCGGCAGGACGATTTGCAAGGCCATCTCTCGCCAGATTCGCGATTTCGGTTGTACTCAGCCCATAGGTGAGAAGCCGGCCATGTAGTTCGTCACGCTTGACTTCGGCTTCATCGAATTGCTGCCCTGCGATGTAGGGCTTGAGCCTTATCGCCCGCGCGTAGTTTCTGGTGGCCAGCACGAACGCCGATGCGGCTTCCGCCATCTCGGGGCTGTAGAGCGTCACAAGGACCTGGCCCTTGCGCACCTCGTCGCCAAGCCGGGCCTGACGAGAGATGATTGAGGCACGCACCCGCGTGCTCACGTTGCTGGTGGCATAGCCGTTGACCTGCACTTCACCGGGCGCCCGGAAAATTTCGGCATGCGGTTTCATGCCGACGGGCCTCACCACAATCCCGGCAGATTTTTGCTGCAGGGCGGTCAACCGCACCGCTCCGGCCTGCAAGGCGGTATTGCGGGGCACCTCGGCTGTTGGAGGTGAAATTCGGGTTTCTGTTTCCGAATCCGCACCGAAAAGGTGGTAGGCGGCATCGGCGACAACGATTGCGGCCACGCCGGCCAGCAGCCATGTACGCCAGGAGTGCTCGAACAAGCGACCGATACGGTCGCGCAGAGTTGAAAGACGCATCTGTGCACCATGGACGGACACCGTTTCGCGGTCCGTCGCTGTCGAATCAAATCATCCCGCGCTGAAATCAGCGCGGCGCGAATTCTGAGGTTCGATCCTTGGTGCTAGATCAGCAGTACGATGGTCTTCCGGTGCGCGAGCGCTGAATTGCGATGAACCGGCTCCTGTGCAAACAGATGAGACTGCGCTCGCGTCGCGAACGCTGTAGCCTCGGCGCTAGCAGCTTGGGCGCCTATCCCGATGTGTGGAGTGAAGGAGCCGAGGGCGCATTTGTCCTTGGTTTTGCCGATCCCGGCCTTTTGCGCCGTGAGGTGGAGAACGCTTTCAATGCGAGCGCTCGCACAAACGTCGTCACTGTAACAAGGCTCACATGTAACGATATGCGCGGACAGGAAGAAGGCGAGCAGATACGCGGCCAAACCGACCAAGCTGCTGACACCGACGTCTTTTCCACCAATACTCGTCACAACGACCGAACAAGCCTTATTCGAACGACTAGATAAACGCGGTAGAGCGACCGCGCAATTGATGGCGTGTCAGCAATTGAACTTTTTTGAACCCTCGGTATCGCGGCACGATTCGAGCCGAGAAAGGATCGGGGGTAGGCGAAGTTAGCGTCTACAAGCTATTTTTTTACTAGTCATTTCTTGTCAGATGGCGGACAGGGAGTCCGTTAGGGCGCGTCCACCTTCGTCCATGCTCGTCCGAAGATGCAGGATTTTGTTGACAATTCCAAGGCTTGGCATCCATACGCGTCCATGGGCTTCCGCCCCAATCCGCGTCAGATGTTAGGGTGAATGTTAGGGTGGCGACAACAGTCAATCGGCTCTCAGCGCGTACCGTTTCCACTACCAACAAGGCCGGGCTGCATGCCGACGGCGCTGGCCTCTATTTGCGTGTCGACCCGAGCGGCGCAAAGCGCTGGACCTTTATCTTCCGTTGGCACGGCAAGCGCAAGGAACTCGGTCTTGGATCTTTGAACACGGTATCTCTGTCCGACGCACGGGAGCATGCTAGGGAAGCTCGTCAGAGTATCTTGAACGGGGAAAACCCAATCGATCGCAGTCGACGCGAGCGGGCCGCGCGAGGATTGGACACGTTCGGCGCTCTTGCGGATGAACTTGTTGAGAAGCTCTCACCGCAATGGCGTAGCAGCGTTCAGCTGGCTCTGATCAAAGCTATAGGCTGCCCCTGTCCATACTGTGGGCGGCCGATGGACTTTTGCCAACGGCGTCCTTCACGAGATCATCTGACGCCACGCTCGCGAGGAGGGACCAATCACCCTAGCAATCGCATCATCTGCTGCGCCCGCTGCAATTCGCACAAGGGTGACTACACGTTGAACGAGTGGCTGGCGCGGCTACGTAGCTATGGCGATGCGAGGACGATTCACGTCGCGACATTCTTGTTGCCTAGAGGATGAGGCCCGCTGGCGACGGGCCTCTTACTTTGGTGGCGGTCCGTTACCTTCGGGAAGGGAGCTGGGCCGCTGAAAAGAAGCGGCCCGCGCGCAGCAAATGGGGGAGCAAAAAGCACGGGCCGCAACCGTCATCTGCGGGACAATTTCTCTCCGGCATTGCCGTGCCCCTTGGATGACAGGTCATAGGCACGCTAGGCCGGTTTCCAGAGGAACGGCAATAGCCTTTGATCCGTTAGGCAGCGTCCGCCGCACCTGCCAGCAGCGCATTATGGCCGCGCAAGGTCACAACCACATCGGTAGCGCGGCGCTCCACCAGACTCTTGGCGACTAGGCGTTGCACCAAAGTTTCACTGGCGACGGCGGGCTTTCTTTTTGGTGGTTATGATTGACCTCGCAGAACCGAGTCATGGCTAGGCCTGCGAGCGCGAGCACCTGCGACATCCCGCTCGTGCAGCGGTGAGGGGTTAGATTTCCGTGACGGCCAGCTTGTGGGAGCGTTTAGGTGCAAAATGCTCTCGTGCCATAGCAAGCTCGAAGTTTAACGAGCAGTAGGCAGAGAAGATCACGAAGAGCAGCGCTACCCAGCTTGTCCACTTGTTGCTCATTCCGGTGACTGCCGCGCCGTATAGCATGGACGCGAGCGCAAAGCAGACGATAGTGAAGCCCCAAACGATTCGCATCGCTGGTGTGAGACTCGAAATGGAGAGATGCGCGCCCAGCATGCGCGTGAACACCGTCACCGCCACAAGCCCGGAGTTGCTGATCGTGATGAAAAGCAGATCGGGAGCCCAGTTGTCATCCCAATCTGGGGCCGATTTCGCTGCATAGTGCAACAACAGATGACAGAGGAGGGGCATCAGGCCGATCACGAGCCCGGCCGCCCAGTCGCACCAAGCGATTGTGATTGCGTGGCCTAAGGTCTCCGGACGATGCATGGCGACCTTTTTCTCGTGCTTCGATCGCCTTTGCTTGCTCTGAACGAGCTTCGCGGGAACTGCGGAATGCTTGTCCACTGGGATTTCTGGCAGCTCTTGGGCGTGGGCTGTCATTTCCGCCCTAACTTCTGCGCCTGGGCTGCCTGGGCGCCGTAAGCGAAAAAACGTTGCGCGTATTCTTCGCCTTGCAAATGCGGCCAGTGCGCACCAAGCGCCAGAGTTTGTTTTGAATCACACGGCGCTTCTCGATGACGCCAAAGCCGCGATAGAGCCCGACAAGAACCTGATCGAGATCAGCGCTGCCGTTGCAGGCAGAGAGGACGGCTACGATCTGCTGTTCCAATCGGTCGCGCTTACGTGGACTGAGTTCCTTCAGAAGTGCAGGTGGTAAATCAGCATTCTGCGCCTCATTTTTTTTGGGTTGCCGCCCGCCCATCGAGGGCAGCGCTTCGAGGGAGGCCGCATGCTCCAACCACCGCGCGCAGCGTCCCCGCTCCTCTGCGGATACACCGGGCCGATGCTGCGCTGCGCGCAGATTGTCGGAGAGCTCGGCGATGAACGCGAGATGATCCCGTCGTACTGGCAGCTTAGCCATGATTTACCGTCATCTGCTGGCGGGCCGTATTGCAGAAAATTCCTGAGAATTCAACCTATTTCTGCGGGATTTCTGCGCTATTTCGCTTTCCTTTACGTCAACCAGATAATCGCTCTAATTGACCCATTCCAAACGAGCGATGGGCACGCGCGCCAAACTCCAACGCTCGGCCCATGCCGCGAATCGAGATTGATTCGGCCCCGAGGTGCCATCGCTAGGGATTGTGGTGAGGGACGGAGTGGAGCGCCCTTATGGGAACCGGGGCATTGTGGTCACTTAACACCGGCTTAGGGACCGTGACTGTATCGTGAAGGCATGGAAAGTCCATTCGCCAGAGCCATCGACTACCGCAATCAAGCGGAGTACCTGCTCCAACTCGCGAGGACCAAGGACCCCTATTGGGGCGACGTCCTTTGCATGGTGGCCGGGGCATTGATCGCGATGGCAAATCAAGCGTTGAAAGGGGCTGCTGTGCTGCCATAACGCCAGCCCTGAAACCCCGCGTGAAAAGCAACATTCATTACCCGCCATGACCTTGGCCGCGTAGTCACGAACGGCAAAGGGAACAAGTTGTCTCGCGAGTTAGAACCAGGCAGCGTAGGCCCACCACGCTATTCGGAGAGCGATTCCCGCAGCGGTCATCGCGAACAGCAAAATGCCCATTTCACGAAGAGATGGCCTAGCGAAACTCATTACACCGGTACCTTTGAAAAGATGCGGCCCGCGCCAGGGCGATGGGGCCGAGGCACGGGCCGCTATGTCATCCCATCCCCTCAAGCGGGTCGGGGCCGCCAGAGTCCATCGGATGATCGTTTGTGCATCCTAGGGTGTGATTCGCAGCGACCGCAGAGCCTTGAGATTCAGCTATCTGAATCGCATCCGACACTTGCTAGCGCCAGCAGCGCGGCATGGCCTCGCGAGGTGACTATCGCATCGGTGATGCGCCGTTCTACCAGACTCTTGGAGACTAGCCGTTGCACCATATCCTGCGGGACCATCTTTGTGTTGGGCTTCTGTGCCAACAGCTTGAGCGCAATCAACTCTACGTCGTCGTCTTCGAAGATGGACGGACCACTCTCCGGGCGCGAATATCCGGTCAACGATTTAAGGGAGCGTGAAGCGCTTCTGCGAACAACTCTCACTAGCTTCACCGCTCAGAAGCGCAGTTAGCAATGCGTGTGGACCGTACAAGAAAGAGGCGGCACAATGGCCCATAAGAAACGGCGCCACAGAACCTAATTGCCGCATTTGGAGACACCCACATTTTCATCGGACACTATGGGCCGGCTTTCGGAGCAAAAGCCGCGCTCCGACATGTACCGCTCTGGGTCTATTTCCTTGCAGTGCAATGGCTCGACGTTTGGTGGTCGATCCTTGTGCTCGCTGGCGTGGAAAAAGTTAGAATCGTTCCCGGTTTCATGGCGGCTAGCCCGCTCGATCTCTACTACATGCCCTACACGCACAGCCTCATCGGTGCACTCATACTCGCCGCGCTGCTCGGCGTTGTCGTGGCGCTATTCATTCGCCAACAGCGCGCAGCTGTATTTGCCGTCGTAGCATTGGCTGCCTTCTCCCATTGGCTTCTCGATCTTGTCGTCCATGCTCCAGACCTGCGGATTTATGATGATGTGAAGGTCGGGTTCGGATTGTGGCGATGGTTGTGGATTAGCCTCCCACTCGAACTGATACTGCTTGGCGGAGGAGCTTGGCTCTATGCGCGCTACGTGCCGGCGCGTTCGCCGCGTGGAAATCTCTGGCTATGGCTGGCGGTCGCGGCGATGGTGCCAATCGAACTCTACATCGCGCTGGGTCCACCGCCCGTATCCCCCACCGCAATAGCCGTGACTGCGCTGGTGGCTTATGGGGCGCTAGTGGCGCTGGCGGCAATCGTGGATCTGACGCGCGCAAAAGTCTGAGGCTCGTGATGGCGGTGACCTTCTGAAATGGCTGGCCTATGTGCTGGCGGACAGGCGAGAGCACCCGGGTCATGGATGGGGTTGCGGCCCTCAAAAGCGCCCACGGCGCGTTGTGCGAGCACCTGTTGCCTACTGACACCCTTCATTCGTGCCAAGATGAGGGCGCGCAAGTCGATTGATTCGACGAGCGCAGAGCAGCGGCGCTGACTCCCGCACACTCGAAAGAGTGAAAGAAATAGGCGCTCCTACTTCCAAGGAGGCCCGCTAGCGACAGCGGGTCTCTTACTTTGTGCGGTACCAGGATTTCCGGTTATCTGTTCTCGCCGCGCGTTTCCCCGCCGAAAGGCATCGTGCGGCCATAGCGGGCCGGGAATGAGTCCCCCTCGTGACCGGCTCGCTTGCTTTTGGTGGCCAGCGGTTGAGGGCAATTGCGGTACGTCATTCTGTATCGGGAGCGACGAGCCAGCCTACGGCAGAGGCCCGCTGGCGAGGAAGCCCTTTCATTGATGGATCAGGTAGTGCCGTGTGCCGGTTTGGACATAAGCACGCCATGTCCGTGTGATGTCACGACCAGTTCACCAGCGCAGCGCACGACAAGGCCTTTCTCGATCAGGCTTGTCTCAACCTTGGGCGGAATGAGCTTTGTGCTGGGCCGCTGCACCAGCATCGCAAGCGCGATCAATTCTTGTTCCGAACACACTTGGCACTCCCCGACCGGAACGAATTTCGACGAAAGAAATTAAGGGACCGTTTCGGATAATTGCGAGTGACTATTTCTCGCGTTCCGAACTCCACACTTGCGCCTCTTTTGGTGCCGTAGTTGACGACGGCCGCAAGCGGCGGCCCTTGGTGGTGTCGGGGCTGCCGGTGAAGTATCTGCTCAAGTTTCTGGATTCGCAGGAACAGGTCGTGCGCGAGATTGATGTCGAAGCGGACGAGGAGGAGGACGCAATCATCTACAGCTGCCAGCGATCCGTGCGCTCCGGAATGGCGATTGAACTCCGCGAGGGGAACATGACTGTCATCCGGGTAACGCCCATGACGGCACGTCTCTATCTGCCAGATCGTCCCCGTTGACGAGTCACAAGGAGTAACGATTCACGGATCTGCGCAGCTACGGGCGAACGTGCTTAGCCATCGCCGAAACAGTCGATCATCAAACGGTTGGCGCGCCAAATGTTGGTGAACCGCGATTCCGCTCATGTTTTAAGTGGTTTGTTGTCCGCAACGCCGTCAGCATCACGCGCCTGCCGACAGTGTAGTTGACGGCTTTTCCACTAGCCGAAAGCACAAGCAGCGACTGCTTCGCCGTCACGTTGAGACTTTTGCACTCAACCGCTAACGCTACCGCAGCCCGGAACACGCGCGGGACTGCGTTTGCCTTACCCGCGCTCTGCCGCAGTCGCTCGGCACTCACATGCCGTGCCCGCCGATAGCAATCAGCTATCGAAAGCGTAGCCAACAAATAGTTCAGCTGGCCACCGGCCGCTCCCATAACTGTCCCATCGAAGCGCGCATGAGGAGCGGCAAGGATGGGTGCGGCGGGAGCGATGCGAAGGAAGCCGACCGGCAATCCGTTCGCCGGCTATGGCCAAACCGTCATGGTCTTGCAGGGCGGCGGTGCACTCGGAGCCTATCAGGCGGGCGTCTATCAGGCGTTGCACGAAGCCGGCGTCGAGCCGGATTGGGTCATCGGCACGTCCATCGGTGCGATCAATGCGAGCCTGCTCGCCGGCAACAAGCCACAACGCCGGCTCGCCAAGCTAAAGGAATTCTGGTCCCGCGTTGAACACAAGCCATTTCTCCAACTTGCCGGTTCATGGCCGATTGTTGGTCAAGCCGCGGCAACGTTCCTTTCGACACTTACCGGCATCGATGGTTTTTTTGAGCCGAATTTGCAATCGCGGTTCGGGCCGCAGGTGAAGGTCGATGCGGAATGCGCAGCCTACTACTCCACGGCGCCATTGGAACGAACCCTCGCTGACCTGGTCGACTTTGATCAGATCAATAGCGGACCAACGCGGCTGACCGTTGGAGCGGCAAACGTCCGCACCAGCGCCATGACTTACTTCGATAGCCGCGACATCACGCTGAACGTGAAGCATGTCATGGCTTCCGGCGCACTGCCTCCAGCATTCCCTGCGGTTCGCATCGACGGCGAACTCTATTGGGACGGCGGCATCATCTCGAACACACCAGTTGAAGCTGTATTCGACGACAATCCGCGCAAAGACAGCCTCGTGTTCGCCGTCCACCTGTGGAATCCGAACGGACCGGAGCCGGACTCGATCCTGAAAGTGATGAACCGGCAGAAGGATCTTCAGTATTCCAGCCGGGCGGGCGCGCACATTGCACGCCAGCGGCAAATTCATCGCTTGCGCCACATCATCGCTGAACTCGCCGCGCGCCTCCCCGACGCTACCCGCGAAGACAATTTCGTGCGCGAACTAAAAAGCTATGGCTGCCTGACGCGCATGCACGTGGTGCGGCTGCTGGCACCGCAGCTGCACGGCGAAGACCACGCGCGCGACATCGATTTCAGTCCATCCGGAATCTGCGCGCGCTGGGAAGCCGGTTACGCCGACACACAGCGCGTACTCGACGCCGCGCCGTGGTCTGCCCCGGTCGATCCCATCGAAGGCTTCATCCTGCATGAGGCCAACGCCGGCGTGATGCGTAACGAATCCGACCTCTCAACTGCGATCCCCAAACCCTGAAAGGAGTCCTCCAATGAAAACGCTTTCCAATTTGCTCGCCGGTACCGCTTTGGCCGCGCTTGCCATTGCGGCTTCGGACGCTTCGCCGATGAGCGGCAATGCCATGCGGACAAACAGCATGAGTATGAGTGCCATGAATACCAATGCCGTAAGGCATCCTGCCGCCCGTTTTGAGCAGCTCCCGTCCAATGCCGGCGTGCTTCGTACAAGGAGCGCTTACCGCGTAGCCGAAACGGTTCGTCGGCTGAAATCCGACATCGCTGCAAAGAAGATCATGTTCTTTGACGAGATCGATCAGCAGAGACTGGCGGCGAGTGCGAAGATCAAGATTGGGCCTTCGGTTCTCCTGATCTTCGGGAATCCGCCACTCGGCACGCAATTTCTGGAAGCAAACCCGTACTCCGGCCTCGATTGGCCAGTGCGGATGCTGGTGACGCAGGACAAGAGCGGCCAGGTATGGATCGCCTACACCGATTTTACCTGGATTGCGCACCGCCACCACATCATCTCGCGGGACCCGCAATTCGCGATGGCGAACATGGTAGCGCAGTCGATCGCGTCCGCGGCCGCGCCGGCGACCAACTGATCGAGAAGGACAAATAAGGAGGCGGCAATGTTGACGGACGGCTATGGCAATCGCGTGACGACGGAGCGCGCAGATACGATCGCTGCACTGGACGTCTACACCGGCGAATGGATCGGCTACGGCAAACGCCTGCGGGAAATATTTGCCGCCGCCGACGCTGACCCCGGTTGTGTGCTGATCAACGCCTGCGCTGCGTCCGTCCACATGGCCCTTGAAACCAAAGCCGGCTTCGCGGCGGCGCAGCCTTATCTGGCAAGAATGCGCCACAGTGCCCAAAGCACAACCGACCGTGAGGCGTTAGCAATCGCGGCCGTCGACGCGTGGTCGCACGGCGACACCCACACGGCACTGGCACACTACCGACGCCTTGTGCACCGCTACCCTGCCGACATCGCAGCTGCGAAGTGGGGCCAGTACCATGCATTCAATCTTGGTGACACGACGGCGATGTTGTCGCTGGCGCAGGACACGATGGCCGCACATAGCGGCACCGCAGAAGCATGGGGCATGCTCGCATTCGCACTGGAGCAGAGTCTTCGCACCTATAACGCCGAGGACGCCGCACTTCGGGCCCTTTCCCTGAAGGCTTCCGATCCTTGGGCTCATCACGCGCTTGCTCATGCTTACGAAACAACCGATCGCCTGACGGATGGTATTCATTTCCTGGAGTCTGCAGCGCCGAGTTGGCGCGACCGCGGTATTTTCATTCGCGAGCACAACTGGTGGCATCTCGCCCAATTCCATCTCGATCGTGGCGACTACGGGCAAACGCTTGAAATCCATGATCGGGAGTTGTGGGGGCCGTGGCCGGAATTCCCGCAGGAGCAGATCGGCGCAATTTCTTCCCTTTGGCGGCTCGAACTGAATGGGGCAGCGGCAGGCTCCCGCTGGGACAGCATTGCAGCCAAGGTGGCCGAGCGAGGCCCCGAGCACATTCTGCCGTTTCAGGACATCCATTTCGCCTATGCGCTCGCCCGCGCAGGAATGTCGAACGAGCTTGAGGACTTCCTGCGGTCGCTCAAGCAGTTCGCGACGCGATCGAGAGACCGGCGGTGGGCCAGGATCGCCATGCCCGTAGTACAGGGCGTCGTTGCGCATGCGCGCGGCCAATACGCCAGAGCGTCAGAGCTCTTGTTTCCGACTCTAGACAACCTGCAACAGCTCGGCGGCAGCCATTCTCAGCGCGACGTGATCCTCTATGCCTGGATCCACGCCTCTTCAATTTCGAATAACCGGTTGCCCGCCGAAGAGGACTTTCCGCAGAGCGCGGCTGACCGCGCGGGCGTCGGCTCGATGCAACGGTTCATTCACCGCCTACGGGATCAGAGTGGCCATATCCACTACCGGAAGGCGGCATGACATGTGCGCGACCCTGTTCGGGGTGCATCTTGGTGGCAACCCCGCCCTTCTCGGATTGTCCATTCTAGCATCCACCTTCTTTCTTGAGGATGCCGCAATCGGTTATGCCGCATTCTTGGCGACAGGCGGGCTGATCGCGCCGGAGCTTGCGTTCTCGACATTGTTCGCCGGCATCTATGTTGGCGATCTCGGCCTATACTTGGTCGGTTTGGCTGGACGCCGGTTCCCACGCGTCCAAGCTATTCTCGCCACCCATGCCTTGGTGAAGGTAAGCGAATGGCTCGAAAAGCGGGCTTTGACAGCGCTTATTGTTGCGCGCCTTCTGCCCGGCAGCCGCCTGCCCGTGTACGCGGCGAGCGGCTTTCTGAAGCTGCCCTTTGCCCGCTTTGCAGCAATCACAGCGGCGGCCACGCTCACTTGGACCGCCGTGATATTCAGCGCCATCTACCGATTCGGCATGCGTGCGACGATGGTCCTGGGGGATTTCAAATACCTCGCCGCCGTTGTCGCAATCGCCTTGATGCTCGCGGCCTCGACAGTCTGTGCGCGCTTCGTCGTTCACCGATTGAGCGCGCGCCATGCATGACGCTCTCTCCCTGCCCCGCTCCGTTCCACACAATGGGATGCCACCGTTGGATCTTTCAGGTCCGGCACTCTCATTTTTCGAGGTTTGGCCGCAGAGAGTGTTTTACGCGCCCATGATTCTTTATTGGCTCTGGCTGGCGGCAAAGCATGGCGGCTTTACATTGCCGACGGCGGTAAATCCGACGTTTCCACTGGGCGGGTGGATCGGCGAGTCCAAGCATGCCGTTCTTTCCCTCGCTGGCGAACACGCGCGGAAATTCTTCGCCCCGCACATCTCTTTCCAAAAAACATCCGCTGCCAGCGACGAGATAGCCCGTGCTGCTCTCCTTCAGGCGAAGATGACTGGTATCGCGTTTCCGATGGTGGCAAAGCCGGACAAGGGCTGCCGCGGCGTGGGCGTTCGGCGCGTTCGCAACGAAACGGACCTTTCAGCGTACATCTCTGCTTTTCCTGCAGGTGAACGGATTATCTTGCAGGCGTTCGTTGACCAGGAAGGCGAAGCGGGCGTGTTTTATGTTCGACGACCGGGACAGGCGAACGGGCAAATCGTATCCCTCACGTTGAAGTATTTCCCCCACGTTTTTGGCGACGGCCGCTCCACCTTGGCCGAGCTGATTACGAGCGATCCACGCGCCAGTGCACTCAAGAACACCTACCTTTCGCGTCATGCAGGACGACTTAATATGGTGCTGGCACGTGGCGAGCCCTACCGGATCGCCTTTGCCGGAAGTCACAGCCGCGGCACGATTTTTCGGAATGGGCACGAGCATATTACGCGTGCAATGACATGCGCCTTTGACACCATCGCCAAAGACATTCCGGGCTTCCATTTCGGAAGGTTCGACGTGCGCTTTCCCACCATCTGGGACCTGCAACTTGGCGAAGGCTTCACCATTCTCGAATGCAACGGCGTAGGCGCCGAAGCCACCCATATCTGGGACCGGAAAACAACGCTGCGGCAGGCTTACCGGACACTCATGACTCAATACGCCACGATGTGGGAAATCGGCGGGGAAAATTTCCGCGGCGGAGCGAAACGGGCGACCCTGCGCGAACTCTTTCGTGCTTGGCACGACGAAGTCGCCCTGTGGAGCCGGTATCCTGCGACGGAATAAACCTCGCATTGACAGAAGGGCTACCCGCACTACTCTTTCAAGAGGTTCGGGGCGTTGCCGATGGAAATGCACCAGGTCCGCTACTTCCTGGCGGTCTGCAGAACATTAAATTTCACGAAGGCGGCGGAGGAATGCAATGTCGCGCAGCCATCGCTCACGCGCGCCGTTCAGAAGCTTGAAGAAGAGCTTGGCGGCCCGCTGTTTCATCGCGAGCGCGCAAATACGCACCTGACCGAACTGGGGCGGCTGATGCTGCCGCATTTGGCGCAGACCTTCGCTGCTGCGCAGGCCGCAAAGTCTCTCGCCGTCAGTGTCCGAAAGGGCGAAGTGGCACCGCTGCGTCTAGCAATAGACAGCAGTGTGCGGTCCGATCCGGTCATCGCCACACTTGCTGATCTGCGCAAGTCCATCAAAGGATTCGAGCTGACGCTCGGCACCGGTTCTTCGCAGGACGTCATCGATGACGTTTTGGAGGGGGATTTCGATCTGGTCGTCACGGGCCAAAAGGGCGATTTGCCGGATCGTATGCGAAGCTGGGTTCTCTTCCGCGAGTCGTGCAGTGTGGTGGTGCCGAAAGATCACCGCTTCGCAAAACAAAAATCGGTTGCGGTGCGTGAACTTGAAGGAGAACCCATAATCGAGCGGATTGGATGCTGTATGACACCAGCGTTCCAGGCGCTCTGCGATGCCGCTGGGATCATGCCTGACGTGCGCCACCGCGCGATCAGCGAGGAGCATTTGCAGCAACTCGTGCTGGCGGGTTTCGGCTGCGGGGTCATGCCCCGGACTCTTCCGGTGGCCGAAGGTCTCGCAAGCGTACCACTCGAAAACAATACGTTCGAACGAGACGTTGTGCTCGCAACCGTCGCCGGTCGGCGCTTCTCAATCGCAGCAGACGCCTTCGTAAAAGTCGTGCGGGCCCGCGACTGGTCGGGGGCTAGTTCAACTTCCTGACGGCATCGACGAGGGTCGCGGGATCGCAGCGCTCGCGATAGTCCGGATTCACATAGGCCTGCACAATGACGCCATCTTTTCCGACCACATAGGTCGCAGGGATTGGCAACATCCAACTGTCATTGCCGTAGTAGATGGGGAGCTTGACGCCGGCGCGTTCATAGGCCGGTTGGATGTCCTCCGGAATTCGAAACATCAGGCCGAATTCCATCGCGACGCCATTGTCAACATCGCACAATATCTCGAACGGTAGATCACGCTCCTTTTTGGTTTTGAGCGCTGCCCCCCCGGTCTCCGGTGTGATTGCGACGACAGATGCGCCAGCCTTTTCCAAGGCCTCGCTGGCATCGGCCATGGCGTTCAATTCCACTGAACAATAAGGGCACCACACGCCGCGATAAAAGTTGAGTATTACTGGGCGCTTTCCGAAAATGTCCTGCGATTGCACCAATTGGCCTTCCGCACGAGGAAGCATGAATTCTGGGACACGGTCGCCTACCTTGAGCGCCCGTTCGGCAGCACCCGATTCGATGAGTCCGCGCACCACCTTGTCATTGGCTTTGGAAAACCACTCGGAAGTGGAGGCCTTGATCTTGGTCAGCGTTTCCGCAAATAGGTTTCGTGCAACCATTCCCGATGCCTCAGGTTTTCGTGGACGCTACGCGGAGCACGTCGAGAATCTCTCTTGGATCCATGCGCTCACGGAAGTCGGGATTGATGTAGGCATGCTGAATGATGCCATCGGTCGAGATGACGTAGGTTGCGGGCACCGGTAAGAACCAGCTTTCGTTGCCATAGATCAGCGGAAAATCGATCCCCGCCTCTTTGTACGCCTCCTGGACGTTCTGCGGCAACCGGAACACAAGCCCGAAGAGCAGGCTGAGTCCGTTCTCGAAATCACAGACAATCTCATATTCGAGCCCTCGTTCGCGTTTCGCCAGCAAGGCTCTCCCACAATCCTCGGCTGTCACCGCCACCAATGCGGCGCCTAGTTCGCGAATTTGCGGCGAGACTTCCTGGAGAGCCTCCAGCTCTGTCCGGCAGTAGCGGCACCATCGGCCACGATAGAAGCTCAAAACGAGCGGGCCGCGTGCCAAGAGGTCGGCCGAGGCTACCAGGCTGCCAGCGGCGTTCGGTAGGATGAATTCCGGTGCGTGCTCGCCAGCCTTCAGAGCGTCGGATCCTACGCCAGCTCCCAACAGGTATTGTACAAGGTCGTCATAACGCGCCTTCCAGACCGAGTTGGCGACTCGGAATGCATCGAGTTTTTCCTTCAGACTCACAGGCTTATCCATCCCGCGAACCTATAGGCGCTACCCTTCCCAGACAATGAATGTTGCCATAGCCCCGAGCTATCAAGTCGGAAGACAAACAGCATTTCCAGCCAAATCCGTTCTCACCGATCTTCTCACCGTTGTCGTGCACTTCGCCGACAGCACGCAACTGAAGAACGGAGAACAACATGAGCAACAGATTTGCAATGCGCGACGTGCTTCGGGCCGCTTCGGCGACAGCCGCTTTGGCTGCAGCGACCCTGATCGGTTCGGCCTCTGCTTTTGCCGGCGATTGCCCAGCGGGCAAGATGGGCAATGATGTGATGAAGCCCGGTCCCATGGCGCCGACCGGCGTGATGGACACGGTGATTTCATCTATCGACTTGAAGGCCTATGGGGCCGCTGGACGTTCGCTTCGCATGCGTCGTTTGGTGGTGCAGCCGGGCGGCGTGGTGCCGTGGCACAGTCATGGCGAGCGCCCTGCCAACATTCTCGTCATTTCAGGTTCGATCACCGAGTACCGCAGCACCTGCAGCGTTCCTATGGAACACAAGGAAGGCGACGTGACAGCCGAGTCCGGTGACCTCTCACATTGGTGGAAGAACAACACAGATAAGCCGGCGGTCCTGATTTCCTCCGACGTGCTGCCGCCGATGAAATCTGCAGACGAGATGATGTGATCCCCCACGCTTCGCCGAGTGGCGAAGCTTCAGGCGTGGCGCTCCGAACACTGCCCCCTCCAGAACGGAGTGCCACGCCATTCCCCAGTCACCAGGAGGACTTACAATGAGCAGTGCCGTACCGATGCGCGCTCCCATCAGCGCGATGACGACAGTTGATGTTCATTTGCCGACATTCGTGATTGGAATAACGGCGTTCCTCACACTCGTCGATCTCTTCGCGACGCAAGCCATCCTGCCGACGCTGGTGCGAACCTATCAGGTTACGCCCGCCGCCATGGGCGTGGCCGTAAATGCGAGCACCTTTGGGATGGCGACTTCGGGGCTGCTGGTGGCGCTGTTCAGCCGCCATATCGATCGGCGCAAGGGCATTGTCGCAAGTCTCGCCTGCCTCTCGATTCCGACAGCCCTTCTGGCCTCAGCACCTAATCTCGCCGTGTTTACCGCTTTGCGGGTGACGCAAGGCCTTTTCATGTCCGCAGCCTTCACGCTGACCTTGGCCTATCTGGCCGAGAATGTCGGCATGAAAGACACACGAAGCGCATTCGCCGCCTACATCACGGGGAACGTCGCGAGTAATTTGTTCGGGCGCCTGATGTCTGCGGCCCTCGCGGATCACTTCGGGCTTGCGACCAACTTCTACGTCTTCGCCGGCTTGAATCTCGCTGGGGCAATTTTGGTGTTCCTCACCCTCAACAAAACACGCCCGACCAATGTAATGGGACCAGCTTTATCATCGCCGTTCACGGCGATGGGTGTTCACGTGCGCAACCGCCCCCTACTCGCCACCTTCGCAATTGGATTTCTCATTCTCTTCGCGTTCATCGGCACCTACAGCTATGTCAATTTCGTGCTGACACGGCAGCCGATTGGCCTGCGGCAGATGTCGCTCGGCTTTGTCTACTTGGTATTCCTGCCGTCCATCTTCACAACGCCCATTGCCGGACACCTGGCGCAGAAAATTGGAACCCGGCCGGCCATGTGGGGCGGATTGGGCCTCGCGCTGCTCGGGTTACCGCTTCTGCTGACACAGAACCTACCTCTGGTGCTGGCCGGGCTGGTGCTGGTCGGGGTAGGCACGTTTTTCGCGCAAGCCACTGCGACCGGGTTCGTGAGCCAGGCAGCAACAGCGGATCGCGGCGCCGCGAGCGGGATGTACCTCGCCTCCTACTTCTTCGGCGGCCTGATCGGCGCAGCTGCATTGGGTCAGCTGTTCGATCGACTTGGCTGGTTCGCGTGTGTGGCGGGAATAACCGCCGCGCTGTTGCTTGCAACTGTTCTCACATTTGCCTTGCGGCTGAGCCGAGCGCCATAGCTGCCATCTATGGAAAGCGAAGCAACTCGGCATTTCCATTGAAGGCACTGAAACCCGAAACTCAAGACAACGAAAGGAACTCGACGATGAATGCGATGACGATGAACCGGGAAATGTCAGTGGGTGGCGCGCTCGCAGGCAAGACCGCACTCGTGACAGGCTCTACCAGCGGCATCGGTCTGGGGATCGCGCGCGCATTCGCCATGGCCGGCGCCAATGTTGTGCTCAACGGATTTGGCGACGCCGCCGAAATTGAAAGCACTCGGATGTCGCTGTCGAAGGATACCGGCGTTCGTGTCGTGTACGACGGTGCGAACCTCGCGAAACCCGTCGAGACGGTTGCCATGATCGAGCGAACGGATCGGACGCTCGGACAACTCGACATCCTCGTCAACAACGCGGGAATCCAGTTCGTCTCGCCCCTAGAGATGTTTCCGCCAGAGAAGTGGGACGCCATTATCGCGCTCAATCTTTCGGCGGTGTTCCACGCCAGCAGAGCCGTGTTCGCAGGTATGAAGGCGCGCATGTTTGGGCGCATCATCAATGTCGCCTCCGCACATGGGCTCGTAGCCTCGCCTTTCAAGGCCGCCTATGTGGCCGCCAAGCACGGTGTCGTTGGTCTCACGAAGGTCATTGCGCTGGAAGGCGCCGAATTCGGCATAACCGCGAATGCGATCTGCCCGGGCTACGTGTGGACGCCGCTGGTCGAGAAACAAATCGATGATCAAGCCAAAGCGCACAACATCAGCCGTGACCAGGTGATTCGGGATGTGCTGCTCGCACAGCAACCCAACAAGAAATTCGCAACCGTCGACCAATTGGGGGCGCTCGCCGTGTTTTTGGCGAGCGACGCTGCTGCTTCCATCACCGGAACGGCGTTGCCAGTCGATGGTGGCTGGACGGCCCATTAAGGATGGACCGCACCTTTTCGGGAGGACGAAAATGGCTGGCGAACTTCGAATCCAAAGTCCCGCTCGCGTCGTCATTGTGGGTGCGGGATTTGCTGGCCTGTCCTGTGCACACGCGCTAAAGAATGTGCGTGCTGAGATCACGGTGATCGATCGGCACAACTACCACCTGTTTCAGCCGTTGCTCTATCAGGTGGCGACGGCCAGCCTCTCACCGGCCGACATCGCACAGCCGATCCGCGCCATTCTGAAGGACCAGTCCAACGCGCAAGTGCTCCTTGAGGAAGTCGTCGGCGTCGACAAGCACACTAAAGCTGTTCGGTTCGCCGACGGAGGGACCATCTCCTACGACTACCTGGTAGTCGCCCCGGGCGCCCGTCACTCCTATTTCGGCAGAGATCACTGGGCTGAGCACGCGCCGGGCATCAAATCCATCGACGATGCCACGCGCGTTCGCGCCAATATTCTCCTCGCTTTCGAGCGCGCGGAGGTGGAGAAGGACTCTGGCCGCCGCAGGGCGCTCCTTACGTTTGTCGTTGTTGGTGGAGGCCCTACGGGTGTTGAAATAGCAGGTGCAATTGCAGAACTGGCGCGCAACTCCATCACGGCGGATTTCCGGTCCATTACACCTCATTGCGCCCGCATCGTGCTGCTGGAAGCAGGTTCGCGGTTGCTACCCTCCATGCCCCAAGCACTCTCAGCCGACGCCAGGCGATCGCTGGAACACCTGGGTGTGGAGGTGCAACTCGGAAAGGCCGTAACAGACATTGCGCGAGATCGCGTAAATATCGGCGACGACGTCATTTCCGCGTACACGGTTGTCTGGGCTGCAGGAGTCAAGGCTGCAGCCGCTGGTCGTTGGCTTGATGCGATGGTGGATCGCGCCGGCCGCGTTTTGGTCAATCCCGATTTCTCGCTCCCACAGCATCCTGAAATTTTCATCGCAGGCGACGCCGCTGCATTGAATCAGGCTGGCGGAACATTCCTTCCCGGTGTCGCGCCGGCAGCGAAACAGGTGGGGCACCATGTGGCGAAGATCATCGGCTCGCGTATTGAGGGTCGTAGGGAGCCCGGTGCTTTCACTTATCGCAACCATGGCAACATGGCGGCTATCGGACGTCGCCACGCGGTAGCCGATCTTGGTCGGTTCACCCTGAAGGGTCTCATTGCCTGGCTGCTTTGGTCCTTGGCCCACATCTATTTCCTGATCGGCTTCCGCAACCGTTTTAGCGTCGCGGCGAATTGGGCCTGGTCTTACCTCACCTATCAACGCGGCGTTCGCCTCATCACTGGCCGTGACATGGACGCAGCACCCCCAGTGGAGGAGGCGGCCTGATGACTATGCACGTCGATATTCAACGCGAGACACGCTACCTGGATCGCCGCAACACGCCAACACGTGCGCTTAATTTGGCACTACAGGGCGCAGGAACGCATGGTGCCTTCGGCTGGGGCATCCTCGACAAATTGTTGGAGGACGGACGCATCGATATTGCCGGAATAGCCGCGACAAGCACCGGTGCGATCAATGCCGTGCTCTACGCCTATGGCACGATGCGCGGTGGCAACGATCATGCGCGCGCGCTGCTGGAACAATTCTGGCGCGCCACTAGCGAGAAGGCCGCCTGGCTGAGTCCGATTGGGCGGAGACCGTTCGCCATGATGTACGCGCCGATGGAGCCGCTTTTGTGCCTTTGGCTCGAAAGCCTAGGGCAGATTCTAGGTCCTTATGACTTGAACCCTCTCAACACGAATCCAATGCGAGACCTGCTCCGCGAACTCATTGACTTCGAAGAGCTCCACCGGTTTAGGACGGTTCAGCTATCGCTCACAGCCACAAATGTTCGCACTGGCATGCCGCGCGTGTTCTCGAACCGCGCCATCGATGTGGATGCTGTCTTGGCCGCCGCATGTCTACCCACCGTGTCTCAGTCAGTGGAAATTGACGGCGAGTTCTATTGGGACGGCGCCTACTGTGGTCAGTCGACGATTGCGCCGTTGCTCGCGACCACGACCTGCCGTGATGTTCTTCTTGGGCAGATCAGCCCAGTGGGAGGTCGCAACGTGCCTCGCCGCGCCACCGAGATCCAAGCGCGCATTAATGACATAGCACTTCACACATCAGTTCAACGCGAAGCCGCTCACCTTGCCGCCCTTGCTTCCATCGATGACGAATGGATCAAGCCTGAGTACCGTGACAAAATTTCTCGCGTCCGGCTGCATTCCATTCGCTCGTCGGACTTCCTGTCTGATCTCACGCTCTCATCAAGACTGGACACGAACTGGCAGTTTCTTAGCCGCCTGCGCGACATGGGCCGCCTGGCCGCGGAGTTGTGGCTTGATGCCAATTTCGAGCGGATTGGTATCTGCTCGACGGTCGACTTTTGTCCAATTGAAGGGAGCCTGCCATGCTGACGCGCATCACCCGCCTGTTAAGGGGTACACGCAACCCCATTCCGGAATTCAACTTCGATCCACGAGCGCTCAGAACCTGGGCGCTACTGCTGGGCCGTGAGTCTGCCGAGCTCTGGCTGAGTGCCTTGAAGGCCGGCGCCCGCCCTGAGGGTTCGCTGCAACGCTTCACCGCTGAAAGGAAATTGTCATGAGCAAATACAAAACCTACGTCCTGTGGCTGCTGAGCACCTACATCGCGTTCGTGTTCGTCCAGTCGCTGTTTTTCAAATTCACAGGGTCGGCAGAAAGTATCTATATCTTTTCGACGCTGCGCGATTGGTCGGGTATTTCCTTGTTCGAGCCGACGGGACGCTGGGTCGTCGGCATGGCAGAGCTGCTCGCCTCGGTCCTCTTGCTGATCCCGCGGCTGCGAATCTTCGGCGCTGCGCTCGCAATCGGAATCATGACCGGCGCCATTTTCTTCCATTTGTTCGGTCCGATCGGCATTGTCATCATGGGCGATGGCGGAGAACTGTTCGCGCTTGCTTGCGGCGTCTGGATCTCGGGTTGGATCATCCTGGCATTATCCGCAAACGAGGTGCGTCAGTGGGTTGCCTTCGTTCTTAGAGCCGCCGGCTTGCGCACTTCTCTGCCAGTCAGGTCCGACCTTGGCGTCCAAATTTGACGTGACCGGACGCTTCTTTGGGTCGCCGCGAGAGGAGTTCGATGATGTCCGACAACCTGCTGGTATTCTATGGGTCGTACCGATCGTCGCGCATCGGCATTCGCTTGGCTACTTTCGTCACGAATGAGCTCCGCGCTCGCGGCGCTTGTCCGGAGTTGATCGATGCTCGCGAGATCGGGCTGCCAATACTGGACCGTATGTACAAGGAGTACCCCAAGGGTTCGGCTCCGCCAGCGATGGAAGAGTTGGCCAAGAAAATTCGCGCGGCGGATGGCTTTGTGTTCGTCATCGGCGAGTATAATTGGGGTCCGCAGCCGGGACTGAAGAACCTCACAGATCATTTCCTGGAGGAATGGTTCTGGCGGCCCGCCGCCATCGTTAGCTATTCGCCGAGTCGTTTGTCCGGTGTCCGCGCTAGCTCATCCTGGCACCCGATTCTGTCAGAGATGGGAATGGTTGTGGTCTCCAGCACCGTGGCGGTGGGGCCCATAGCCGAGACTCTGGATGCGCAAGGCACACCGATTGGCGAAGCCGGCCTCTTGACCCAGAGGGCGTTCGGGCGCGTCGCGGACGATCTCGCCTGGTGGGCCTCGGCGGCGAGAAACCAACGTCAGCGGCAAGCAACGCCTTACTAAGGCCTTCAGCTAGGGTCGTAGAACCGAGCAGAACCCGTCGGAGAATCAAGAATTCAAGTAATTTCGCTTGCACTTCGGAGTTCTTCCGTCAGTGCCGCCGCGCCTTCATCATCTGCTGCATCGTCATCGCACCGGTCGGCGCGCGAACATTGTTGTAGTCGTACGTCGATACGGTGACGCTCGTCATCGCCGGCCCGCCTGCCTTGTTCGTAATCTCGGACTTGAGCGGCAAGCGCGTGCTCTTCGCGATCCAGATTTTCGTTTCGATGCCGAGCACTGGATTGCGCTCCCGGTAGACGGCGGCCGCTTGACCTGCGACGATTTCGTCGGGGAGTGCCGTGCAGCGCTTTCCTTCTTGCGCCTTCTTGACTTCGGGATCGTTCGGGTCTGCGTGCGCTCCAGCGAAGCTTGCGCCCATGTCGATCCATTTGCCGTCATGCAGCACGTAGACGGCCTTGCCGGTGGAGATTTCCTCGGACGTCTTCACCCCGCCCACGCCCATGCCGGCGGCGGCTCCCGACAGAGCCTTCGACCAGGACCGGGTTTCGGTCATGGTGATGTGCACCGGCCTCGTCTGCATCTCGTGCTGACTCTGAATCAGCGGCTGGCAAGCCGCATCGAGCGCCAGCGCCGGGGGCGCGAGCACGATGCTGCAGAAGACACAGCCGGCTGCGAAGAGCGTGAATTTCATGGGCGTGCCTCTCGGAGTTGGTTGCGATTCGCGATTTCGTGGCGGTTGAGATGACGATCAGATTTTCGGCCTGATCATGGCCAGCAGTGGCCCAAAAACCTTGCTGCCGGCCGACATGCTTGCGTCGACTCATCTGCGAGGGTTGGTTATTTGGCTGTCCTTTTCTTGGCGGTAATCTCGAAGACGACGCCCATATTGTTTGCGCCGCCTAACTCCGTTGTGCCGTAAAGATTGCCGTCTGCATCTGCGGCGAGGCCGCCAAAGGGACCGTTCCCATCCGTTCCATTGAAAGAATGAAGAACCTTAAAGGCTCCGCTTGTATGAAGCTCGAAGACGGTTCCCATGTTGTTGGCGCCTCCTTCAGCGGTGGTTCCGTAGAGGTTGCCCTTCCTGTCCTTGATAAGGCCCGAGACGGGCGCCGCGCCTCCGCTCGTATCGAAACTGTGAACCAGCGTCTCGTGAGCTGTCGCCGTAACGACAAACAGGGCACCGGCAAAGCCGCTGCCCCCGGCCGTGGCCGCACCGTAAGCATTCCCTTGCCTGTCTAGCACCAGCGTGCTGTGAGGATATTGCCCATCGCAGGAGCAATTGGCGAAAGCGTGCAGCACGCTTTCGGCCCCTGTCGACGTGATCCTGTAAACCGTTCCGACATCGCTCGCCCCGCCTGTAACGGTGGTTCCATACAGAGAGCCGCTATCATCGATCGCAAGTCCGCCTCGAGGGTACGAACCGTCAGCGCCGCCTGCGAATCCGTGAAGAACGGTTTCTGTGCCATCCGCTCTGATCTCGAAGACCGAACCTAGATCGGCCGCACTACCACCCGCATTGGTCGCGCCATAAATATTTCCGAGCGTGTCGAAAACCAAATTCCCATAAGGGAAGCTACCATCTATGCCGCAGCATATTCCCTGAAACGTATGCACCAAGGTTTCGGTGCCGTCAGGTGCCAGCTTGTAGACAACGCCAAGGCCATTCGCTCCGCCGCCCAGGGTTGCGCCATAGAGATTGCCTGCCTTGTCCACGATCACGCCGCCACTTGGATCGGCGCCGTCATCAGCGCTACCGCCAAAGGCATGCACCACCTTTTCTTTGCCGCCCGGTGCGATCTTAAACAGCGTTCCCATATTGCCTTCGATTCCGCCCTGTGTGGTCGTTCCGTATAGAACTCCGGTGCGATCGATGAAGAGATCGGCTTCGGGATAGCTTCCATCGAAGCCACCAGCGAAGCTGTGCAAGGTTTTGAATTTTGCTTGTGCGCTGCCGGTCAAAAGCGCCAGTATCAGAGCAGAGCCGAGCACCGAGATTTTGAAAATTCTGGAATTCATTGCGACCTCCCTCGATCGATTCGAAAGCATGAACGGCCGCGGCCGCGATTTGTCCTGCTGCACTTATGTTTTCAGCCGGAACACCACGCCGAGATTGTTGGCGCCACCCTGCAGCGTCGTGCCGTAAATCCTGCCCTTCGGATCGATATACAGGCCGGCGTAGGGATGCGCGCCGTCCCTTCCTTTGAAAGCATGTGCGACGGTTTCGGCGCCGCTGTTCGGATCGATCTTGTAGATCGTACCGTTGTCGCTCGCGCCACCGCCGTTGATGGTGGTGCCGTAGTACATCTTGTCTTTGGGATTCAAAGTCAGCCCGGAGAATGGAAAGCTGCCATCCGAATTGCCGCAGCAGATTCCCTGGAAGGTGTGCAGCACTGTGTAGTTGCCGCCCGAGATGTCCATCTTGAAGACGGTGCCCAGATTGGGACCGCCGCCGAAACGCGTGGTTCCGTAGAGGAAGAAACCACCATCGTACGCAATAGTCCCGTAGGGATTAGCACCATCGCCGCCACCGCCGAAATTGTGAAGGACCCTCACGTTACAGTCGGTACTGAAATCGAACTGCATGATCGTCCCGAGATTGGACGAGCCGCCCGACGATGCCGCAATGTAGAAGACCTGCGCGCCGTGTACGAATCGTGCCTCAGTGGCGCCGGCGTAGGGATGTGCTCCGTCGTTGCCGTGAAGTTCACATCGTGGCTGCGCATAACCGGGGTTGGCTACATAGTATAAACCTCCATTATCCCCATTACCGTCGCGATTTCCGTTGATGGCGGTGGCCCAGATGTTGTCACCATCGAACATGAGTGCGGAGAACGGAAAGGCAAACTCGTGCAAAGCGGCGCAGCCTAGCGGCAATGATTGGTAGGCGCCGCTGGTGGCCCAAGCATAGATCGTCCCGCATCCCTCGGCGCCGCCATACGTCGTCGTTCCCCAGACCACACCGCTCCGATAAGTCAGCGGGGTGCTGTCCGCGTTTTGACCGTCATTGTTGCCAAGGAAGGAGTATGAAACCTGAGCTGCTCCACGTTTTCCGATGTGAGTCAGCGTGCCGCTGTTTTGAATGCCGCCCGTATCGGTGGCGACATAGAATCCGCCGCTCCCATCGGGAGTGACACCGCCATATGGATTGGCGCCGTCATCGTCTCCGCCGGCGAAACTGTGGATCACCTTAAACCGGCTTCTGGCCTCTCCTCCGCCGGTGGACAACGCAATTGCCAGCAGAGGCAGCAGCGACACGCCGATCCAACGACTCGTCTTCATGGTGGAAGCTCCAGTGGTTAAGTGAGGCAGAGGCGAGCGCCAACGCCGTGCGCGCTCGGAACTCGCCTCACTTCTTGTGCGACTTCTCCATTTCGGAAACGGCGTACCAGTCCATCATCCAGGCGCCGTTCTCGTGCCGGCTCCAGCCGGAGATGAAGTTGACTCTGCTGGTGAACGGGACGTTGTCGTGCATGGAATCCTGGTTGTAGACCGAGCGATACACCGCCATGTCGGCGGACGCAGGCACGTCCACCGTCTCTTCAACCAAGCTGACGTGCCAGCTGGGGGCCGCCGCGAACCCTTGCTTGAAATCGGCGAGATCGGCCGCGGCTCCCGTCATGTTCGGCTGGCCGCTCTGGATGACCACAACATTGGGGGCATCGTACGCAGTCGCCTGAGCGGCGTTGTGCGTGTTGATGCCTGATACCATTTCGCGCACCTGCGCTTTGATGGTGTCGCTGATGGCGCTCCGATCGGCTGCGGCATAGCCGGGCGTGCCGAACACGGTCGCCAGGGCAAGCGCAGCAACGGTCGCTGCAATTCTCATTTCGAAACCTCCTCCAGTTCGCCGGGGCACAAGACCCATTCGTTGGGCGCGCCGATGCACGCCGTGACGGAGAAGTTGGGCAAAGGCGCGATTTTGTCCTTCCCGGAATTCTGGTAATTTTCTGGGAAATTTCTTGTCTCAGGCCGTAAGGGTTCCAGGCCCATGAAAGAACAGGGGAATCCGGCCTATCGCTTCGGCGATTTCGAGTTGCAGCCGGAGGAAAGGCGCTTGCTTCAGGCGGGCGAACCGGTCCCGCTGACGCCGAAGGTGTTCGAGATCCTTCACTTGCTGGTCGGCCGCGCTGGTCACGCGGTGTCCAAAGACGAGATCATGGCCGCGATCTGGCCGGACCGGTTCGTCGCCGAATCGAACCTTACCAAGCACATCTGGACCCTGCGCCAGGCCCTGGGGGAAGGCGAAGAAGAAGGCCGCTTCATCGAGACACTGCCCAAATTGGGTTACCGCTTCTTCGCGCCCGTTTCGCGAGGGGACGTGGCAGACGCCCGACCGTCGGTCGAGGTACCGCGGCTTCAATCGAGCGCGGAGACAAACGAATTTCGGGCGACGACAGCGTTCGGCCTACCAAGCGAGTCTTGGTGGCGCAGATTGGGAGCATTTCGCACTGGACTGAGTGCCGCTTCGCTCTTGCTCGTTGCTGCGCTGGCCTTGTGGTGGTTCTGGAACGGGCGTGAGCCGGCATTTCCATGGTCGCACCGCGCGCCAGGCACCGCGGTGGCGGTGTTCGACTTCGACAATCTCTCGCGCGACAGCAAGCAGGCCTGGATCGGCACGGCCTTCTCGGAAATGCTGGGCGTGGAGATGGCACAAGGCGGCCAGCTGCATCTCCTACCCGCCGAACTGATCCATGCGGTACGCGGGCGGTCTCCGGAGCGCGGTGCAAGCGGGTTTTCACCGAGCACGCTGGCCGAATTGCGCCGCCAGCTTGCGGTCGATTACGTCGTCACCGGAGGTTATTTCGCCTCCAACAAGAATGACTCCGCCGTTCGGCTCGATCTGGCGTTGCAGGATGCGCGGAGCGGCGCCACTGTGGCCACCGTTACCCATACCGGCTCCGCGGACGACCTGCCGTCGCTGGCAAGCAAGGCCGGCGCCGATCTGCGCCGGGATTTGAACGTCAGGCCGCAGAGCGCCGACGAGCGGCGTCTCGTCGCCAATGCCAGGCCTCCCACCACGGAGGTCATGCGGCACATCGGCTTCGGGCTTGAGGCGCTGCACCGCTACGACGCGGCGCGAGCGCGCGATGAACTGCTTCAGGCGATCGCCGACGCGCCCGACTATGCGCCTTCTTATGTCTATCTGGCGAAAGCATGGTCGCAGCTCGGCTACGATCAGAAGGCACAAGCCGCCGCGAACCAGGCCGCCGCTCATTCGGTTGGTCTGCCGAAGGCCATGCGCCTGAAAATCGAAGCGCAGAGTTATCGCGCCGAATCCAATTGGGCAAAGGCCATAGCAGCGCTACGCGAGGCTGCCGCGCTTCAACCGCACGATTCCGAAATGCAGCTGGACCTAGCGAGAGCTTACCTTTCCGCAGGAAAGGCCAAGGAAGCGGAGAGCACCATCGAAAGGTTGCGGAAGCTTGGCGAGCCGGTGGCCAGTGATCCCAGGCTGGAGTTAACAGCAGCAGATATTGCTGCAGCGCAGGGCGCCAGCAAACGATACGCGGAACATGCGCGTCGCGCGCTACAACTGTCCACGGCGCGTGGCGCCCCAGGTCTCAGGGGAGACGCAGAGCTGGCGCTTGGAAACGCGCTAATCTCGGATAAGCCAAAAACCGCGAATGCCATGCTTGAGCGCGCGCTGATCGACTACCATCGTGTGGGCAATCTCCGCGGCGAAGCCGCAACGCATCGTCTTCTCGGAATTCTGTTCGGGGATTCGCAGCCGGAGCGGGGACGCGATGAGTACCGGAAATCATTGGAGCAATCTCAGGCGATTGGGGATCGAAACGGAATGGCGGCGGCCTACGCCGATCTTGGAACCGTCTTGTGGGCTGTCGGCGATAGGGATGGCGCGGAAACGGCTACTCGTGACGTCCTGCGACTTCGCCGAGAAACGGGCGATATCGCGGGTCAAGCTTGGGCGCTAGCGGCCCTCGCGGTGGAACAAAGCGACGAGCGTGCTGGCGACGAAACAATTGCGGGATTTCGCGAGGCAGCGGCGCTCGACGCTAGCATCGGTGCACATGCGCACCGCGGATTCAGCCTCTCGTCGCTGGCCGACGTCTTGCGGCTGAGAGGAGAACTTGCGCAGGCACAGCTGGTTTGCGCTGAGGCGCTGGCCGAATACGCCAAGATAGACAATGTCAAAAGCGGCGCTGATGCACATCTCGAATGCGCACAAATTTCGATTGACCGTGGCGAAGTCACAACGGCCTTCAAAGAGTGGAAAATTGTTCGAGATACCGCTGAGCGTACAGATTATCCGATGATGTTGCTGGGCAATGTCGATGTTGCGCAAGGCCAGCTTGCCATGAGTGAAGGCGAGTGGTCGAAGGCGGCAAGCCTCACCAACAGGGCAAAACAGGAATATGCACGCGCCGATCTTAAGACTGGTGAAGCGGTCGCTGTCAGCTTGCTCGCCTTGTGCTATTCGGCGCTTGGAAAGACTGCAGAGCGCGATGTAGGGATGAAGCAAGCAACGGAACTCCGAAGAAGCATGAATGAGCGGCAGGAAGTGATACAGGTGGATATCGCTTTGGCGGAATTGCGCGGCGAAACCGGCAAAGGCGCCGATGCGATTTCTACGCTGGAATCGATCGCCGCCGATGCGCGCCAGCGCTTCTGGCCCGGTTGGGCGCTGGAGGCGGAACTCGCGGAGCTGCACGTGTTCCGCAAGACCGGAGCCATGGCGCGCGCTGCTGCGCTCAACGCAAAAATCGCAGAGGAAGCAAAGCGGCGGGGCTTCGGTTGGGTTCTCCAGCGAGTCGCTCGCACTTGAGGTGGAACGCCGTGCCTTCGTTCGGGTCGCGCATCGCCGCCCGGGCCGTTCGGAGTTTTGATCCAGGCGTTTGTGCTGCCCCGATGCGGTCCGCCGGCTGCATGTCAAAGAATGGAAGACTGACGCGAAGAGAATGGCTTGGCTGCGCCGGTCTCATGGCGCGCTTACGCGGCCTTCCCTTTGAGCCGGATCACTTTGTGAGGTGCCATGCCATCGAGCGCGGGTGGCGATGGCGATACGGTTCCAACTGTTGATCTGCACAGCCGCGAGAATGAGCCAGGCGATCTCATCTTCGCTGAAGTGTGGCTTGAGACTCTTGAATGCCTCCTGGGACGCGCCGCTATCAGCGATGAGGGTGAGCTCTTCTGTCCACTCGAGCGCAACTCGCTCCTTGTCCGAATAAAGCGGCGACTCCCGCCAGGCGTCGAGCGACGTCATGCGCTCCGGCTTTTCGCCGTGCTGCAACGCCTGTTCGGTGTGCATCGCAAGACAAAAGGCGCAGCCATTTATTTGCGACGCCCGGAGTTTGATCAGGTGGTAGAGCGTTGGCTCGACATGGCGGGCGATCAGGCCTTCCATTTCCAGCAGGTGCCGGTATGCCTCGGGCGGCATGTCTGTAAGGTTGAACCGTGGCGCTTCGACCATATTGCAGCTCCTGTCGTTGATCTAAGGGCCCTTTCGTGGCTGCATCTCATTTCGACACGCTGATCAAAATCCGACCTGCAACAACAAGCTGTAGCCGCGAACCCGCCGCGCTATGGAAATCGCCCCGGGCGGCACTCGTTCCCAATTTCGTATTCGAAAACCATCCTGAGTGCGTATTCCAAATGAAGGATTCGGGAGCACAGATCGGCTTCGCTGCCTTGCAGGCTTCCTCTAAACATGATCCACGCCTTTTTGGATCGGCTTTGACGTGATGGTCATGAGCGACGCCACCTTCCCGAACTCACCTGCCGCCATTCGGGAAAGGCGGGACGCAGGGCTGCTGACATGGTGCGGTCCCGTCTTGTTATTGTTCGCGCGGCCGGTTTTCGCGGTTGCCGCACAAGGACTGGTCGCCCTTATCTACGCAACGCACAAATCGGCGACGCCCTGGCGCGACGCAGGGGCTTGGCTGCCTGTCTACGGGACGTTGGTCGACGCGGGTTGTCTTTGCCTGCTTTGGCGGTTTGCTCGGCGCGAGGACATCGCGCCCCTCGAATTGATGACATTCGACCGCAAGAGTATTGGGCGTGATTTCTTGCTTGGGCTCGCGCTCATACCACCGAGCCTCTTTTTCATCCTTGCGGGCAACCTCGGCAGCAATCTGGTGGTCTACGGCAGGCTTGGTATGCCGCAGATCTTACAGCCCTTGCCGCTGTTGGCGACACTGTACGCAGTGCTGGTGTTCCCATTGGTTTGGGGTTTTACGGAACAGACAACCTATAACGGCTATGTGCTGCCGCGCTTCCAGGTCCTGTCAGGGAGTACGGTGTTTGCCGTGGCCGTGGTAGCGTTAGTCTGGTCATTCCAACACGCCGTTATGCCGCTGACATTTGACGAGCATTTCATAGTCTACCGGCTCTTGTCGCCCATACCGTTCTCGACATTTATCACGCTTGTATATTTGCGTATGCGCCGCATTTTACCCCTGGCGATTGCACATTGGCTTATGGATGGAGGAGCCGCGTTCGCCGGTAGCCTTTGGCCACTACTGCGATAGAGGACTCTCACTCATGCGAGTGTTCGGTTTGGGTCAAGAGCAGCAATAACTAGATCATGGATTGCTCCCTCTGCTAGCAACGGTCACTCCAGCAGGCCATCCCGTTCGTGATGCATCAGGGCGCCAGCTAGCGCCGTACGTTACGGACGCCACGAGACGGAGTTCGTCAAAGGCTGCGAAGTCAGCGCTTTACGTTCGAAGCGCCGCGAAGATGCTTAACCGCACCAAGACGTTTAGTAAGTAGCGGATCCTGTGAGCCGACGGCCGGCTGTGGCATGCGATCTGACTACGGTTCGAGACTCATCTGTAATCCCCCACCGTGAGCGAACAGATCCGCCATGTGGGCAACTGGAAAGTTCACATGTTCGTGGCTTCGAAGCCGGCTTTCCCGTGATAGCTTTGCCAACTTGTCTCTTCTTGGGGCCTGCAATGACAAAGATCTCCCGCCGGGCGTTGCTGGCGACGGCCGCCGCGCTTGGCGCCACCGCGGCGTTCGCGCGAACGTCCTCGAAATCGCGCAGCGGCTGGCGTGAAGCGCGGCAGTTCTTTCCGGAAGGTGTCGCGTCCGGCGATCCGGACAGCACCAGCGTCATTCTGTGGACGCGCCGGCCCTATACCGCCGGACACAAAACGCCTTCGCTGATCGTCGAGGTCGCGGAAGATCGCGCGTTTGAGCATGTTGTCGCCGATACGAAAGCGAATGCTCCCGAGGAATCCGATTGGACCGCGCGCGTTCTGGTTGGCGGACTGAAGCCGGCAACCGAATACTGGTATCGCTTCACCGACAGCGAAGGAAACGGGAGCCGCATCGGCCGCACGATCACGGCGCCCGCCAATGACGATCCACGCCGCGTGAATTTCGCCTTTGTTTCCTGCCAGAACGCGAATTACGGCGCGCAAAACGCGTATCGCCGGATGATCTACGAAGATCAGCGCGCGAAACCCGAAGACAAGCTCGCTTTCGTCCTGCATCTGGGCGACTTCATCTACGAGCTCGTCTGGTACCCGGAAGATCGTGCGACTTATTACGATCGCAAAGTGCGCGACATCTTGCGTTACGAGCACGGCGAAAAGCACGAAGACTTCCACGTTCCTACGACGGTCGTCGGCTATCGTGCCGTCTACTATGCCTACCTGCACGATCCCGATATTCAGGACGCGCGCGCCTACTTCCCGTTCGTCGCGATGTGGGACAATCACGAATTCTCGTGGCAGGGCTGGCAATCGCTGGAGAATTTCGGCAAAGGCGATATCCCGTCGCAAACGCGCAAGGTCGCTGCCATGCAGGTGTGGTTCGAGATTCATCCCTCGCGCGCGATCAAGAAAAATCCCTCGCTGGAAAAATTCGTTCCGCCGGCGGTGACGAACGCGCCGATCACAGCATTCGACGAAAACGGATTGGGTACTGAGCCGAACAATCTCGTCGCGGTGAACAGTCTTATTGGCTATCGCGCGCTGCGGTTCGGCAAGAATGTCGATCTCATCATCACCGATCAGCGCTCCTACCGCTCCAGGGATCCGATGGACAATCCGGCGGTGAGTGCGCTGAATGATTTCGCCTTTATCCCCGAAGACGTTCAGATCGTGCTCGATGGCGGCCGCGACGCGAATGGCGGCAAGCCGCCGGAGACCATCAAATTCGGCGATGTCACGTTCGCCAACTATCGGAAAGATCAGCCGCCGCAGACTTTACTGGGCGCCACGCAGAAGGCGTGGTTCATGGACAAGTTGAAAGCCTCGCAAGCGACCTGGAAAGTGTGGGGTAACACGCAGCCTACGCTCGATATGCGCGCCGACCCGCACAATCTGCCCGATGGCATGGGCGGCAAGAAATGGCCGGATGAAAGCTATGGTGGTTTCGGCACGGGCGATCCGTCCACCGCCTACGCCGAACGCAACGAGATCTATGACGTAATCGCGCGCGAAGGCATCACCGGCTTTGCCGCCGTCGCGGGCGACCGGCACAGCTTCTGGGCCGGCGTAGCGACGAAATCGCTGCCGCCGCGCGGCTTTGAGCCGGTGGGCATCGCGTTCGTCACAGGCTCGCTCTCGGCGCCGGGCATGGTCGAGTCGCAGGAACATCATTTCAAGAAAGACGATCCGCAGCAGCCGCTTACTTTGGTGAAGCGCGAGGACGGCAGATTTGAAGCCACAGTGAATCTTACGGTGCACCATGGCGTGCGTACGGCGCTGGAATATGCCAAAAGCCGAGACATCGCGAAGGCGCGCGCGTTGCGGAATCCCGACAGCGCGCCGCATGTGTCGTTCGTCGATATGGCCGGACACGGTTACGGCGTGGTGCGCGCAGGCACGGATCGCATGGACACGGAGTTCGTTTGCATCCAACGCCCGGTCGAGCGGTCAGCGACCGAAGATGGTGGGCCTTTGCGCTATCGCGTCGTGCATTCGGCGAAACTGTGGAGCAAAGGCGAACACCCGGTCCTGGAGCAAACCGTCATCGAAGGCGACGCCAAATTATCGATTTAATGGCAGCAGATATTTCGGCGAGATGCGGCGACACGCCTCAACGTCGCGCTACATAGCGTTGTCAATGATAACTACGAATTATGGATAGTCTACTTTGCACAGAGAGTGCCCGGCGAAGCCGGCTGGACATGATACTTCCAATGAGGTCCCTAGAGCACTTTTTTGTGCGATCCAAGCAGCGCTCTAAATCCCCGGAATCGGAACCGTAACTGATCGAGGGCAGGATCATATCGGAGGACTGCCGCCGATAACTACGCAGGCATTTTTTGAGCAGGTGTACGAGGATCGGAAGAGCTACCTGTTTTCAGGACGTGCATCATTGTGGCGAACAATGAACATCGTACCGTCGATTGTCGCCTTTGTTGTGATGTCGTTCACACGAATCGTATGAAGCCCGAACGTCAATGGCGCGATGATATCGGCGCGCACTGCGCCAATTCGATCAGCCTCGGCTCGCGAAACTACTTTCCCATCTAGCAGGATATTTACTGCGGTCCGCGGCCCCAGAGCCGAAACCTGCACGGTGATCCGCTGGCCCGGCTCGACTCGATCACTGGAGCCTCCTGGGACCGTAAGAATGGCATATGGCTTACCCGTGGTCGGTGATCTTGATCGATCTTCCCGCTCGACCGTAACCGTTCCCTCAGGTTGCTTCGGCATTGCAGCGGTGAGAGGTAACGTCGCCGCGCTATATGCCGCGCCGACGACCATGCCTTTCGCGTCGAGGGCAAAGCCGACTACGTTTGGATACGCGCCGCGCACCGCAAGTGCGCCGGCCGGCCTAGGCATCCGACTGCTTTTCGGCGATCCGAGATTGGCAGAACCGATGCGTGGCAACCCTTCGAATCGCATCGCACTTCGTGTTTCGGTGACCTTGACCTGCGGGATCTTCTGGTCCCGGCCGGTAAAGCCTATCGAGCTGCCGGGCGAGACGAAGATCTCACGTAGAACGCCGTGTTCGGCACGGGCGCCGAGGATAGTTCCTTCAAATATGATGATGCCGTGCTCGTAATCGGGCGGTGGATCGCCGCGGTCTATGTACTTGATAAGGCAGTTCATGATTTCGCAGAGTTGTGGGATTTTGGGGACGTAGATGCGACCGGTCAATCGCCACAGCCCGCGACCGTACGTCGAGACAAATGCATCAAGAGCAGTGTGCCACTCGACTGAGGTGATATACGTCGCATTTTCTGAGCCGGGGACTTTCGTCCAACTGGCCGCGCCATCCTGCGAGAGGAACAAACCATTTGCCTGCGTGCCGAGCGCGACCATGTTGCTATCGTCAGCATCGAAGCTGACTGCAGACGCCTGCGGGAAGATCCATGTCCCAAAATTGAAGCGTCCGTTGTCTGACACCGCATTGGTTAGACCTGGAATCTCCGACCAATTGTCGCCGCCATCGTGTGACTCCATGATTTTCTGATTGAAGATATCGGGGGCAATAAGATGCGAGCTGTTGGACGGATCGACGGCAAAGACCTCATACCAGGCGAACATTGTCGGGTTGATGCCGAGGCTGCCGAAGCCGTTCATCGCAGGGTAGTAGACGCTTGCAGTGGCCGAGACGCGGTTCTTTGAAAGTCTCACAAGGTGCACGATGTCGACACCATGAGCTGAGTCGAATCCAGTGCGGATCGCTTGATACTGAACAGGCAAAGACATTCGTCGCCCAAACGGAGTCGGGCGCCAGCTACGCGAAAGTTTTGGAATGTCCCGTCTGTCCTCCGGGAACGTGGCATATTGCGACCACGTGGTGCCGAAGTTCTGTGTGACCGCGAACCCTTTGGACAGTCCGCCACTGTCATTCACGCCCTGTACCTGAAACGACTGGCCGATGATGGCCGGATTCCCCGCGGGGTCAGGGTCCATTGGCGTCACGGGAGGGTTTACCCAGTTTGCGAGCGCCGAGAATTGCGCGCCGCGCAACAGGTTGACACATGCACCGCACGAGACAAACGTAACCTGGCTATCTGCTTCGACCGAAACATGCTTCTGCATCTCAATGAAAAAGCCCTCGCAGCAAATGGCGGGGGGCCAAGAGGTGTCAAAATCACGGGTCGCACGTGAGTCGTTGTCCTGCGTACCATAGTAAAGATCGTAATGAGGCGGGTTGTCGATGCGCTGGCCCTTCACCTCGGTGACCTGCAACGCGTTGTAGCCATTGACGCCACCACCTGTGAAACTCCAAGTGGCACCGCCGTCGCTGGTCGACAGCAAACCACCATCGTTCGCCATCAACAGTGGTGACGGTGACCTCAAGGCGTTACCGGTCGTAAACGCAAGATCGCGTGTATCTGAATGCGGAATTGTTGTGGGGGTCCAACTGCCCGTGTAGTCGAATCGGCTGGTTCCGGAAATCGGCAGCGCGATCAGAGTCCGCAATTGGCAACGGTCTCCGAACCACAGAGTGTACTTGCTGTCTATTCGGAACGGATGGATGCGCCGTATGAGGGTCACGATTGGCTTAACAAAACCAATGCCACCGCAGCTGTCGCCACCCGTTGTGGTCCCGGGAATGGCGGTCCAGGTGACGCCGCTGTCCTCGGTTACGAAGAGCTGCATCGTGAGTGTGCCGGCCGTCGCCGGCGGAACCGGAGGCGTGTAAAGCGTGCTGACAGCGTAGAGTGTGTTGGCAACTATCGGCGAACCCGCAAGCCCATGCATGTCGGCAACGGTCGGTGAGCCGGTGACGAAAGACCATGTGGAGCCTGCGTTCGTTGAGCGCGCGATACCGTAGTAGGTTCCAGCAAGAACCAAGCCGCCCGGCTGCGCAACAACACTCGTCGCCAAATAGCCGCCGAAGGGCGACGTACTAGTCCAACTGGCGCCATGATCGACGCTATGCGCTATCCCAGCAGACGTTGCCGCATAAATGTCGCCAGTGTCGGGTGCAATAGAGAGTTCGCTCGCGGAAAAACGGGCGGCGCCTGGGGGCAGGGTTGGATTGGCGACATGACTCCAGGTTGCTCCGCCATCAGTCGACCGCCAAATTCCTCCGCCATCATTGCCGGCCGTAAAGTCGTCCCTCGCGGTGGCAATCAGAATGTTTGCAAACCCGGGCACAAACGCGACGGCGCCCAGGTAATAGGGCGTGACCGCATCAACATGATGCCATGTGATGCCGCGATCAGTACTGTGAAAGAGACCGCCCGATTCCGATGCAACAAAGATGTCGTTGTTGGTGACTGGATTTACGGCAATTGAATTTGCCCGCCCGCCGTTGGGCACATTGGGCTGAAATTCGGAAAGGCTCCACGTAATGGGAAAGGCACCGGCTGTCCCGTTGGCCAGCGCTAACAGCGCCACGAGCGCTACAAGAGTTTGTATGGCAAATCGGAATTGTTGCCGCGCCAGAACACTCATGGGAGTTCCTCCCCCAGTTCTTCGCACTATACTACGCTCTAGGACTCTTGATGAGAGAATTATGCAACTATCGCCAAAGTACATGGAAAGCTGAATGTGGTATTGTCAGCAATCGAATGATTGAACGTAAAGGCATCAGGCCGCCAACAAGACTATTCAAATCAAAGTCTTAATATCCGAACCGGACGTAGCGCATACCCTGGATAGACTGTCACCTAACGCCTTTGTAATGATCCGAGAGGGGCGCAGTAGTCTGCGCATTGCTGCACGACCTGTTTGCCGGCCTGCGTCGTGGCCCTCAATCAGAAGCGTATCTCACTGCAACCGTGTTTCCCCAATGGAGGGTGGTTGGCCCTGGTCGCATGAACTTCGCCGCGCCAGCGATAACTAACTGTCATGGGCGCTCGAGCCCTCTGGGCTCTTCTTCAGTTCACGAGGGCGGAAGTTGCGTTCTTCATAGCTGGAACGGTGAAGGCAATCCGTTCAAGCGATCGAAGGCGTCTTGCGACAGTTTGATACACGGAATCGTTTGTGATGGATAGCCTACATGAACGCCGTCCTCACACTTGGCCGCGTCAGATAGTAGATGATAGCGCAGGCGACCGGCACGCCGATTGCGCCTTCCAATAGCCTACCCATGAAGATTTGCGCGAAATCCACAAGGCCGTTGGCGGCGAACAGCGCCACGGCCAACCACCAGCCCCAACGGCGGAACTGGAACAAGCCGATGCTAATGAACAGCATGGCTGTAGCGAGGGCGAAGAATCCGGGCACCATCAAAGCACGATAGGGCATCATCTCGGCCCGCCGCGCCGGATACAGCTTCCAGACAACTTCCATGAATGACCCCGGCAGCAACAGAGCCGTGCCAACGCTCACCAGAATGCAAATCGACAACGCAAAAAACACTGCGATCAGCACCACGCCCCAAGGCTTTGAGGCTGGCGCGCTCACTTATGCCAGAAGGATACGACAGCGCCGCCCGCCACGATCAATGCTCCGCCGATCAGTATCGGGACTGTTGGAAGCGTCCGAAAGAACGCAAAGTTCACGATCTGCCAGACGATGAATAGCGTGGCGATGTAGAGGCCGACGACCTCGCGAAACTCCAAGGGCGCGAGATTCAGGAAAGTCGAATATCCGAACACAAGGGCCGCCCCGAGAAGGAACAGGCCAATGCGGGCGGCGGTGAGTCCCGGATGATTGTAAAGCGCGATACGGACAACTGCGTCACCGCTCACCTCCACCACCGTTGCCGCGATCAAAAAGGCAATGGCTGTAAGAACCCCCGAGGTCTGCATGTTTATCTCTTTACCGGCTACGCCCGCACGATCCTACCCAGCTTCTCCTCAAACCGCGCTTAAGGGCTAATCCCGGTCGAGGTTTATGGCCGAGCAGTCATGGCAAACATCAGGTCGGGGTTCAACAGATACAAGCCGCGCAGGTAGAGTCTTGTACGCGAAGGTCGAAACGCTCTGATAATGACGACCTGCTTATCGCGCACCGGACAGGATGAAAGTGCGAACTGGAACTTCGTTGCCGCGCGAGCAGAGTCAAGCTTTGACGCCCAGCTGATCAAGATCTAGTCCGCTTTTGGTCCCAAACGCGATGCCGTGCTTCATCGTTTCACCAGACGCAGCAGGCCGATGTCCCAGTTGTCGGTCTCCCGAGCATAGACGATGTCGCCGGATTTCGGATCAACACCGAACGTGAAGTCGCTCCGCCCATCCAGCGGGGCCAGCCGCTCCTTCGGGCCGCCGTTGACGCTCACTGCGGAAAACATCGGATGTCGGGGATCGCTTGTGTCGGCATAGATCAGGCGATCTCCGGCAATAGTGTAAACGTAAGAAGCTTCCGGGGCCGGCCCATCTGCCACGCGGCGCGGCGCGCCATCTATGCGCCAGATGCCTGCAACCCCGTCCCTTGTGGCAAACAGCATGGTTCCGCGGACCCGCGGATCGCGCCAGCCATAGGGTGTGATCGGAACGGATTTGCCCGGTGCTGCGAGATCGGTTCGCCAGATGCGCCAGCCCTTCGTTTCCTGACGGCTGGTCAGAACGCTCTTGCCGTCGGCGGTCCAGTCGAGAAGGCCGCTGTAGTTGAAGTGGGAGCGAAATTGCGCAATCGGCTCGCCTTCCCGTTTGAACACCCTCACCTCTGTGCCGTGCCCATGCCTCCATGTGAGGAAGGCAAAACGCGTTCCATCCGGCGACCAGCGAATGGACCAGGTCGGGTCATCTGTGCTGAGCAACTCATGAAGAGATCCATCCGTGCCCCCGATCCAGACTCCCTGCGCCTCCGCGCGCTGGCCAGCCGCCAGAAACGTTCCATCCGCCGCGTAGTCCACACACCAGGCGTAAAGGCCGCCACTCGGGATCTGTTTCGGCGGCAGGCCGGAATGTGGGGTGACTGCAACAAGTTGCTCGCCTGGATACGACATTTCCATTGCGAGTAGCCCATTCGGGCCGGCGGAAAGCCTTCCGATGTGGTCGCCGGTGGTGAGAATGCGCGAGCGATTGCCGCCCGAAAGAGGATACGCCCATAGCGATTTGTCGCCGCCGGTATCCGATGATCGCGCAAGAAAAATGGTCTGGCCGTCTTTCGACCAGGCTGTGGCTACGTCGAAACCGTCGAATGCCGCGATGAGGCGGTCAATACCGTTCGCAAACATCAGAACGCGAACCTCGACTCTGATGGATTCGGTACTGCGTGCGTATAGCAATTTGCGGCCGTCCGGTGAGACGGCAGGAAAACCATCGGAAACGGACCCGCGTCCGCGTCCCGGATGCGTCACCGCGGAGACAACCCCGTTATCGAGATCGAGCCTGAAGATTCCCTCGGGTGCCCCGCGCATAGGAGCGTCGACATAAAACAGGGAGCGGCCTGATGGATCGAAGGAGAGGCTGGACCAGTGACTGACACGGCAGTGGCCGACTTCGCGCGATTGTCCGGCCGGAACGGCAATTTCCATAATTCGGCAGGGGTGACCTTCCTGGGAAATCCTGTAGGCGATCGTTCTCCCATCCGGTGACCACACCGGCGCGGCCGCATCGTACGCATCGTGCGTGAGCTGGATCGGATCGCCGCCCTTCATCAGACGCAAATAGATGTGGCGGCTGTTTCCGTCCGGACCCGCGGAATAGGCAATCATCGTCCCGTCCGGCGCGATCGCCGGATAGTATTCGATTTCCGGTGTGGAGATGAATGGCAGGCGCGATTCCGCGACAGTCCATTCGGGCTCTCGGCTCGGATACCAATAGCGCGCCGCGATCAAACTCCCTGCGATCACTGCGATAGCAATGGCCAATGCAGTCGCCAGCCAACGCCAGGATTGAAATTTAGAAAGCCCTGCAGAAGCGGCATGGGCTGCTAAAATTGAATTTCCTGCAACCTTCTTGCACTCCCTCAGGCGATAGCCCACGCGCGGAATGGTCTCGATTTCAAAAGCGGACTCGGCGGATAGCCCGGCCAGGGCGCGCACCTTGACAATGGTGCTGCTGACAGCATCGTCGCCGACAATTCTGCCTGCCCAGCAGCGATCGATCAGCCGTTCGCGGGACACCACATTGCCGGCTGCGCGCGCCAGCACCACCAGCACCTGCATGACGCGGGGCTCGACCAGTTCCGTCCGCTCGCCGATCGAGATTTGTCTCGCCGACGGACGTACGCGTAACGGACCGATGGAAAAGTCGGGTTCCTCAGCGAGGCTGATCGCCGGAAGGGCCTTCACGGTGCGCGATGCGTAATTCATCGGCGATTCACGGGTTTAGTCGACGAACGGTAAGCCTGCCGTCAGGCTGACGTCCTTTCGGATTTCGCGGCAAGGCTCTGCACTTGCGCCACGAACTGGCGCGTGCCGGAACGGCAAACCGGAGCAAAAAGAGCGGCGTAGACATCGCCGGCATATACCCTTCGACCGCCTAGAACGGCCGAACAATCTTATGCCAAGGCGACCCTCACGGGAACGTCAACGGGAAGCTCCTTGCCTGAATGCCACCGGACCGCGCGGGCTCGCTCGAAGGCGCCGATTGGCGGCGCCTTAAGCAAAGGAGCATTGGTGATGTATCGTTCGATCCTTCTATCCATCGCTGCCGGCGCCCTGATGGCTAGCAGTATTTCGGCACAAGCAGCCTGCGGACCTCGGCCGGGAGGTAAGCAGCCGCCCGTCCAAAACCTCTCACACATTAAGCTACCCGCCTCGGAGGTTGCTCCGCTCGGTTACGGCTCGATTGTCGGACTATGGGTAAATTCGTGGCTGATTAACGATCAAGTCGCTTTCAACAGCATTGCTGCCTGGCACAGCGACGGCACCGAATTCGATAACGTCGACCTGCCGCCGACCGAAGGCAATATCTGCCAAGGCGTCTGGGAAAGTAAGGGCATTGGCAAGGTGTTGGAGCACCACCTCGGCTGGTGGTTTGACGCAAACGGCAATCCGAGCGGCTATTTCACGCTCGAGCAGAATATCAAAATGGATCGTCAGGGGCTGACCTACAGCGGTCCGTTCGATCTCAAATACTATGACAACAATGGCAATCTGGTGAACGAAGTCACCGGCAAGATGCAAGCGGAACGTTTCACCGGCCAATAGACACAACGCTCGCCCGGCTCTCACCAGGCCGACATGAGAGGGATCGCCGGCGCCGCGCATACAGCGCCGGCGATCTTCCGTTATTAAGCGCTGCTCTGGCTCGTTAATCCGACCGGGATTCGATGGGCCGGCGTCGTCGATTGAATCCGCTGGCACACCGGACGAGATGAAAGTGCGAACTGGTTCCTGAGCGTTTCACGGATTTGAGCGGCTACTGACGGAAGGTGAACGGCTAGCCAACGGCGGGCGGTGCGGGAGATCATTAAATTGTTGCCACCTGGGCCAGCCTGGCAGCTGGATTGGCGGCTTACTCGGGCGCCTGGCGCTCGGCCTGCTCGAAAAATTCTTGCTGAAGGCCGTCATTCTGCCGCTACTTGGGGCGCCCGCAATAAACCAAGCTTACCACTTTCTTGCCAGCAATCCGAAGCGTGCCGTCGTGTTTGCTCTGCTGGCGGTCTTCCAGGCCGGCATCTGCGAGGAAATCGTTTTTCGTGGCTACGTCTTCGAACGCCTGATCCGTCTATTGGGTGAAAGCATCGTCGCACTAATTGTGATTGTCGCCATAACCTCAGTCATCTTTGGTTCTCTACACTATGGGCAGGGGATGGCGGGGATTGCGAACGCCACCGTCGGTGGTGTCATGAGCGGAACCGTTTGTCTTCTCAACCGGCGCCGCCTGTACACAGTCATGGTCTCCCATGCCGTGTTCGACCTGGCTGCGCTAACCATGATCTACTTTGGCCTTGAGAACTCGGTGGCGCATTTGTTTTTCAAATAGACGGGTGGAGGAAGTGCCGCCAGCAGTGGACCTCTATCCGTATCTGCTCTCCAAACCACGGGAGTGATTCCTCAGTGAGTTATCTGCCAGGGCACCGGACGAGATGAAAGTGCGAACTGGTCTTTGATCGCCCAACGGGCTTGACCGGCCTGGCGGTGCCGCCGCTGGCTCAGGGCGGTCAGGTTCTGACCCATTGCGGACGTTAGATGCCTGTCGCATTCTGGATTGGTGAGGCTTGGCAAGACCGTCCTGAGAAACGTTGGGATCGCAGTGAGTGCGATGGCAATCAATTCGGCTGCTTCGAATGCTGCTGACCCGATCATCGACATGCACATGCATGCCTGGTCGCTTTCAGAGTTCGGCACCGATCCGCCTGAAGTTTGCGCAGGTGCGGACGGAATCGACTACCAAGGCATCGATCCGGCGAAGCCATTCGATTTCAAAGCGCAGGCTTCATGCAAACAAATGCTGAAAGCCCCCTCAACGGATGACGCGCTTCTCACTGCCAATCTGCGAATGATGGATCGCTACAATATTGTCAGCGGGGTTATTTCTGGAGATGCCCCTGTTGTCGCCAAGTGGCGGGCCGCGGCCCCGGGACGCTTCATTCCCGGTGCCAACTTCTTTGTCGACGATAACCGTCCGCCCGCAAGTCACGCGGCGGAGCTTGAGGCCGCGGTTAAGCGGGGCGAGACCCAGATATTTGCTGAAGTGGCACCTCAATATCGAGGGCTCAGTCCCGACGATCCGTCGCTTGAACCCTTCTATGCAATGGCCGAGCGGCTGGATGTGCCCGTTGGCATTCACATGGGCTATGGAGCTCCCGGCGGTCCGTACTGGATATATCCAAAATACCGCGCTGCATTGGGCAACCCGTTGCTGCTGGAAGATTTGCTTGTGCGACACCCCAAGATGCGGCTGTACGTCATGCATGCGGGCATGCCGATGGTCGACGAGATCATCATGCTGATGAACGCGCATCCGCAGGTGTTTGTCGACATCTCGGCAGACAACTGGGGCGTGCCGCGTGAAGAGTTTCACGGGATACTGAAGCGGTTGGTTCAAGCTGGCTACGGAAAGCGAATCATGTTCGGCAGCGACCAAATGGTGTGGCCGGATTCGATACCGATCGCCATCGCTAGCATAATTGATGCTAAATTCCTAACGCCAGCACAGAAGCGGGACATCCTCTACAATAATGCGGCGCGTTTCTTGCGCTTAACGCCTGCGCAAATTGCTCGCCACCACGCCCATTGAATGTCCGCTTTACCGAAAGCGTTAGCGGTACGGTCCCAGTCTACTTCTGACTGCTACTGCAAATCGGACAAATCAAAATGCCCGGTTCTTATTTCTGTCCCAATTGGTTCATGCCCAAAAACAGCATCAATCGGCTGGTCGGAGCGCACCGGACGAGATGAAAGTGCGAACTGGAAAGTCGCAGCCTGCAGAGACAAAGTGCCGTACCTACCTAGTCTGACCCAAAACGCACCTGCAGTGCCCCAACAGCTCACCCGGCCGCGCCAACTAAAGGCACTCTTATTCGCTACATGAAAAAAGGTTCATCAGGCTCCGCCAGATGAAGCTGCCGTAGTGCTGTCGAAGGCAGTAACCTCACCGAGCTGCGCAAGGGCGGGAATAAGAAAGCGCGTTAGCGATGGGAGTTCACATGAGAAGCGTTTCTTGTGGGATGATTGCATTGCTTGCCGCCACCTCGACGATATCGGCCGCGCCCAGTGGGCGGGGACATATGGCCGTCCATCCGGGCCCTGCTGCGGTGCGGGAATTTGCATTGACGGCGCTGCAGCATCTGAAGGGACCGGCACAACGGCCGTTTCTGCAACTGCTGATGTCGCTGCCGCCCGCAAAACAGGTGGGCGTGACGATTTCCACCAAGGCGACGAAGAACATGTCTTGCTCCGGCGGTGTTTGCACGCCGACCGCTGCGGTCGCTGTGCTGAATGTCAGTCAACTCGCCGGCATGCTTGCAAATCAGAGTGTCACCGTTGGCACCTCCGCACAGGCGCCGGACATTTTCGTCAGCGCGCCGTTCAGCTGGGCAAGCGCCAACGGGCTGACACTGCAAGCCGTCGGCAACATCGCCGTCAACAAGGCGGTGTCAGATTCCGGGCCTGCCCCGCTCACCATTACCTACAACGCCAATGGCGCCGGCGGCATGCTCTCGTTCGGCGACAAAGGCCACATCAGTTTCCTAAGCACCGGCAATGCACTCACCATCAACGGGCAAGGCTACATTCTCGCCAACAACATCCAGACATTGGCCCAGCTCATCGCCCGCAATCCATCTGGCCACTTCGCACTCTCTGCAAACTACAACGCCAGGCAGGATGGCAAATACACACATTCGCCGATTCAGACGGTGCTCCAAGGGGCCTTGAAAGGTCTCGGCAATATGATTTCCAATTTGCATGTGGAAAGCAGTGGCGAAGGCAGCAATGGCGGCGTGATTGTGGAAACAGGACCGGGCGCCGAGATTGATTATCTGCATGTTCAGCATGCGCACATCAATTTCAATCCATTCGCGGCGGCTTGTGTTGGTGGAATTGTGGGCATCAACAACGGTACCCTAACCGGTGTTTCGTTCAGCGGAACGGTCCTAGCGTTGAGTATGGGCGATTATGCGGAGGCCGGCGGAATTGCCTGCGAAAACACGGGTACAATCAGCACTGTGACGGCATCGGGGTCGGTCAATGCGACCAGCACCGTCGAGTTTGCCCGGGCGGGAGGGATCGCCGGCTCGAGTGGAGGATCGGTCGATCTCTCAAGTGCATCAAGTTCGGTTTCCGCGGAAGGAAACGGGAGCGACCAAGGCGATTGCAGCATCGCCGCTGGCGGCCTCTACGGCTATGATTTGGGTGCGACAGCCGCAAGCTCGCTTGCGACCGGCGATGTGACGGCCAAGGACATCACAATCAACAATGCCTGTGCTGGCGGTCTCATCGGCGCCTCAAGCGGTCAGATTGTGAACTCTTCTGCGACCGGCTCCGGGAAAGCCTATGCCGGATCCAACGCTGGTTGGATGGCGGGCGGCCTTGTTGGACTGGCGTTCGAAGGCACAATCCAGAGTTCCTCGGCGACGGGAGCCGCGTCGGCAGACAATGCTGGTGGTCTGGTTGGCGCAAACCTTGCCAACGTTGACGGTTCTACCGCCACTGGGGTGGTTTCCGGGCCAAGCGGCGCCTACGTTGGTGGCTTCTTGGGCTATTGGCAGAGCTACCAGGGAAGCACTGTCACGAATTCCAAATCCTATGGCACTGTCACAAACGGCGGCGGCGGTTTGATTGGCGGCTTCGTTGGAGCCGACGCGACTTCGGGCAACTTCTCCAACGATGGCTGGTGCACGACGTCGAGTGGGATCACCGATCCGAGTCAGGGTGCTGGCAATATCCCCAACGATCCAGGCATCGCATCGTTCACCTGCTGAGTGCATTCTGGTCAATCCGCCGGACTTCAAACGTCCTCCACACGCCTGAGGACTTGCGCATCGGACGAGATTCGAACTCGCGGCCCTCGCCGAAGATTGCGGCCAAATTCTTCTGAGCCAAGAGCAGTCATAACCGGTGGATCATCGACAGTGCAGTGCTAACTCAAGATGCAGATGCACTGCGTCATCGATCAGAGCATTCGGAGGATCACGCTCCCCGAAATGGATGACTACCGCTCCACCTACTCGGCGCTTGCAGCAGAAATCGCCGTTAGGGTATTTGTTAGGGCAGAATTACACTGACGTAAAATTATGATGTAATATCAGCTATTTACACTCGCATATGGCGGACAGGGAGGGATTTGAACCCATTCGCCAATGACCGGACGATTCGAATTTTCTTTCGCGCCTGGAAAGCAATCTCAGCGCCAAAAAAATTGCGCACACTGATCCCACTGGGGGCAATGGCCAGCCGACACACCAATAAGAAATCCCTGGCCTGCGCGTCGATCATGGACTCCGGGATGGTGCGTGTCTCAGCGGTACACGACCAAAGCGGTTGCTAGCCGGTAGCTAGATAGCCATGGGCTGCCCAAAAAGCTCAATGAATTCGACGATTATCCAATCTGCGGCACCACACGCTGCCTGTGGGGGTCCGACCGCCCTGCCCCACGATCGGCGAGCATATCACGCTGAACCTTCGTCACGTCACATCCCCTCTCAGTTGTCATTGGCAACTTTGAATCTGACGCGGCCCGCCTTTGCCAACGCAGCGGCGTACATCGCCTTGGTATTGTCTTTTTGAACGATGCAGACCTTGATCTCGTGCGGTGTCGGCCCATGCCGGCACGAGTGAACGAGATCTCCGGCGACAACATCCGTGCACTTGGCATAGGCATGCAGAAAGGGCTTTGGGGAAATGGCGTTTACGCCACCACTGATCCTCGACCTGTGAAACCCGTGCAAATCGCTCAGTCGAAAGGTCGCTTTCCGCCAGTCACTCCATTGGCGTCGTACAACGATGCACTCCTCCGCAGCGTGACTTCGATGAATTTCGGCGGTTAACATCTGCGACTCCCTCTAAGCACTGTTCAACAGGCGGGACGCGTCACGCTACGCATCACGCCACGCCAACTGCTGTGCGCGACTTTCAACCTGAATGCTCGGCGCCGGCGGCAGGTCAGCGATTTCGCGCAAATCAGCCTCTAAGTCCGGATCGAGCTTGCCATGTGCCATGCGGTCCAACAGCTTGTGCAGCAGCCGGGCACCAACGGCCGCCGCCGGAGAGTACGAGACCTCCACCCCGTTTTTGTCGTTGAAAAGTTTGAGATGGCGTCCGAGTTGATCGAGAACCGGCACTTTTGGGATGAGCTTGAGCCGCGTACGCACCACCGGGGCAGACCCATCGCCGGCGTTACACGTTCCGATGGTATCGACAGTTACTTCCGATACCGCCGCCCATTGATCTTCCGTAAGGGTGGCAAGTTGGACACGGGCCGCTCCATCCGGCCCGATCGAGATGTAGTCGCGCATATTGGCGAATGCGATCCGCGCCTGTTCCGTGAGCACCCGCTCCTTGCGCTAACCGACGCCATCGCTGCTAAGCAAATCGTTGGCTGGCTGTCCGACGAACCGATGATTTACGACAAGCTCACGCCGCTCGAATACCTCGAATTCGTATCGGGCTTGTGGCACGTCGAGTCGGCAGTTGCGGAACATCGCGCGCGTGAGTTGTTGCACTGGCTCGATCTGGACGAAGTCGCCGGCGAGCGGTGCGAACATTTCTCACGCGGCATGCGGCAGAAAGTGGCGTTGGTCGGCGCGTTGCTGCACGAGCCTCGCCTGATCATCCTGGATGAGCCGCTCACGGGCCTCGACGCCGGCAGCGCACGCCTCGTTAAGTCCGTGCTGACCGACCGCGTAGCGAAAGGCAGCACGGTCATCATGACGACGCACATCCTGGAGATTGCGGAACGCATGGCGGATCGCATCGGCGTGATTTCGGGCGGACGCCTCATCGCCGAAGGCACGCTGGCTGAACTACGGCAAAGCCTGGGTGCGAGCGATACGAGCCTGGAAGACATGTTTCTCGCCATCGTCGAAAGCGACAAGTCCGAAACATGAGTAAGCCCGGCAGCCTTGCTTGGTTCGCCCACCATGAAGCGCGGCTCGCATGGCGTGATGCGCTGTCCATGATGACAGCCGGCCGGCGCGACCGCGAACGGCTTGTCGTGGTTTTCGTCGTCATATTCGCCGGTGTGATGCATGCGGTGGCGTATATGGCGCTCGGGCGGGTGGGAAAGTCGGGACTGCATCCCGATGTGCCAACGCTTATCGCCATCACCGCGGGACTCCTCTTATCCGGTGCAGCCATGCTGTCCCAGGCCATGGAGAATGTGACGCGGACGTTTTACACGCGCTCCGACCTCGAATTAATCCTAAGCTCGCCCACGTCCGCAGATCGTTTGTTCGCAGTCCGCATCGGCGCTATCGGCCTCGCGGTCAGCGTGATGTCGCGTGTTCGTCGGACCGTTCATAGACATTCTGGCGTGGCGCGCCGGTGCGCGCTGGCTGGCTGCTTACGGCGTGATTGCCGCCGTGTCGCTGGTGGCAACAGCATTGGCGGTGGTGTTGACCGCCACACTGTTTCGAACCATCGGACCAAAGCGTACGCGACTCGCAGCCCAGATCGTGGCTGCCGGGATCGGCGGCGTGTTCATCATCGGTTTGCAGGTCGCGGCCATGTTTTCCACCGGAACGCTGTCGCGTCTCGCGTTCCTGCGATCGCCTTATGTGCTGGCTCATGCACCAGGACTCACGGCATTGTTCTGGTGGCCGGCGCGCGCCGCGTTCGGCGAAAGCATTGCCTTGGGCGCCGTTCTGATCGCGAGCCTTGGCGTGTTCGCGATCGTCACGCGATTCTATGCACCGCGCTTCGCCGGCTATGTCCTTTCTGCAGCCAGTATCTCTCGAAACCTAACAAACCGGAATACCAGCGCCGAGCGGGCCTTTCGGGTTCAAGCCATCGGTGCAGCGCTGCGGCGAAAGGAACGGCTTCTTCTGTTACGTGATCCTTGGTTGATGTCGCAGTCGCTTATGCAGCTGCTGTACCTACTGCCACCGACATTGCTGTTGTGGCGCAGTGTTACGTTCGGCGGCAACGCCGGTGCGATACTGGTGCCTGTGCTGATCATGGCGGCCGGACAGCTGGCCGGCGGCCTCGCCTGGCTGACGATTTCCGGAGAAGACGCGCCGGACCTGGTATTGACCGCTCCCCTCGCCCGCTCCCGGTTGCTGCTCGCGAAAATCGAAGCGGTCATCGGTTGTATCGCCGTTGTGTTCGCACCGTTTTTGCTCGCTTTGCTTCTGTACGCGCCTGTCCTTGCGATTGTCACTGCCGCGGGCGTAGCCGCAGCGGCGACATCAGCGAGCTTAATTCAGCTTTGGTTTCGCAGCCAAGCCAAGCGGAACCAGTTTCGCCGCCGCCACACGTCATCGCGCATTGCGACCTTCTCGGAAGCATTCTCCTCGATCATGTGGGCAGCGACAGGCGCGGTCGCCGCGGCTGGCAGTTGGCTGGCGGTGGTCGTCGCGCTGCTGGCCGTCAGTCTATTGGCAAGCGTAAGACTGCTCGCTCCGACGCAGGCTTAGCGATCGCTGGAGCAGCCATGCGACACACGGTGAGCCACCCGGCCGGAGCCTGTTAGCGTTCACGGGTTCCTACGGGTCCGCCAATGAGCGGTGCAGTAAACCCGATTGCGAAGGTCGCCTTAGACCGTGAAGACACTGTCATCTTCACACTGGCGCCATGCCGCAGCGGGTAGACAGACGAGCCAACCATTAGTCGCACAAATGGCGGGTCCCGGCCAGCCGGCAAGGATGCGCTCGATATGGTTCTGCGCCACCTGGCCTTCCGCAAGGAAGCGAAGAGCCCGGCAAGATTGTTCTTTCACCCGACGTTCTCTGAATGGGCGCCGATGCGGCAAACATCCCAGAACGGTACTGTGCGCGGGTGGCGATGGCGATACGGTTCCAATTATTGATCTGCACAGCCACAAGAATGAGCCAAGCGATCTCGTCTTCGCTGAAATGTGGCTTGAGACTCTTGAATGCCTCCTGGGATGCGCCGCTATCAGCGATGAGGGTGAGCTCTTCTGTCCACTCGAGAGCAACTCGCTCCTTGTCCGAATAAAGCGGCGACTCCTGCCAGGCGCCGAGCGACGTCATGCGCTCGGGCTTTTCGCCGTGCTGCAACCCATCGGATGCCCCTCGTGCCGCGCGGCCCTTCTGCCTTAAGATGGCGGCGCGCAAATGGTCGAATCCAATAGGACGCACGCGGTGCAGCACCTCGTCGAAGCCGTCCGGTCCAAAAAGCTTGACCGTATCGCCATTGGCTATGGCGTAGGCGCCTGGGCGGCCGTCCAAGCGGCGTCGATTGCCGCTCCCGCTTTCGCGTGGCCCCAATGGGCGATGCCGTTGGCCATAACGGCCGCACTCATTGGACTGCCAGCGGTGCTCCTTGGCGGCTGGGCGGTCGGTGTGAAACGTCAAGCGGGGCGGCTGCTAAAGCCATCACAGCCTGATTTTCAGGTCTTCGTCCTCTTGGCCCTGCTGCTTGTTGCGACAGCCGCGGTGTTGTTGTCGACCATCTGGCCCAAGCTATCGGCCAGCCGGCCAGCTGCCAGTGAGCCGGCAATGGCGCCAGCCAATTCGGTTGCCGTGCTTCCGTTTGTAAATCTCAGCGGCGATCCCGCCAAAGAATACTTTTCGGACGGGATTTCCGAGGAGTTGTTGAATCATTTGGCCAACACGCCCGAGCTGCGCGTAGCGGCGCGCACATCGTCGTTCGCATTCAAAGGCCGCAGGACCGATGTCCGGACCATCGCACGATCGCTGCATGTGCGCGCCATCCTCGAAGGAAGTGTGCGGGAGGCAGGGACCAGGGTTCGGGTGCAAGCTGAACTCGTGAACGGTGCCGACGGCTTTCAACTGTGGTCTCACAGTTATGACCGCGAGCTGACAAACGTTCTCACCCTGCAGGATGAAATCGCCCGCGCCGTCGCCTCCAGCCTGGCTGCCAAACTCGTGCGGCAGTTTTCGATTCGTCCGCGCAAAATCGATCCCGAGGCTTACCGGCTATATCTCTTGGGCAAGTCCTATGTCATGCGCGGCAACAAGGACGACCTCAGGACCGCCATATCTCTCTTGAAGAAAGTGGCTGACCGCGCCCCTTCCTTCGCTGACGGCCTCGCCATGCTGGGCGATGCCGAAATGCTGCTCGCATACAATTACAGCGACGCCGCTTCCCTGCGGGACGCTGAGCAAGTGCTGCGCAAAGCGCTCAGCATCGATCCTAAAAACGTGTCCGCGCTCAAGGCTCTGGTGGACCTGAGCACAGTGACCTGGCGCTGGAACGATGTCCTGAAATATTTCCATATGCTCGTCACGGTTAGCCCAAATAGCTATGACGGCTTGATCAGCCGCTCTGGCGTCGCCGATGCATTCGGCTACGTGGAAGAGTCCTCACGAGCCGACCAAGCCGCAAGTCAGCTCAATCCACTCTCCCTTGCCAGCAAGTTCAATGTCGCGGCCGGTCTGCAATGGCAGCGAAAATATGCTGCCGCCGCCGCCGCGGTTCAGGAAGCACTCGTTCTAAGCCCAACCGATCCCGACACACGGAGTCTGGAGTGCATGATCGAAGTTGGCCGCCATCACCTCGCGAAAGCGCGACAGTTGGTTGCGCTGCTGCCCAAGGAAGGCGGCGACCAAAATCGCCTGGGATGTACATTCCAGCTTACTCTGGCCGAAGGACATCGCGACCGCGCGAAAGCTATGGTCGATGCGGCCGCGTCCGACGCGCAGAAGAACGGCGGGAGCAACACCGACATCGCAGATTCCTATTTGAAAGTCGGCGACTACGCTAGCGCCGCGCGCTGGTATGAACGTGCATACGATGCTCGCGAACGTGCGATGTTGAATGCCCCGCGTCTCGCGCCACCCGAGCGGCGATCGTTTTTTCAAACACGGGAATGGCTCGCGCTATGGCACCGGCCTCCGATTGAGCAATGGAGTGCAGCACGAGTGAAGGCGGGGGAGATCCTTCGCCGGCTCCGTTAGCTGTCGTCTAATGCGGGGAAATCGAAAACAGTGGCGACAGCGGCTGGTGCGGCGCTCGCGTAGCTGGGCGGCGAGACAGGATGGTTGTCTCCCGGTCGATTTGCGCCACCACGCAATCCCCCGCTGGACAATCCCGCGCCGCCACGTAGCCTTGGGTCTCAAGCTCGATATTGACGCAGTGCCACGGCGCTGTCTCGCGCCGCACAGGCCGTACATCATCGGCCCACAGGGATGCCGTCGCCAAGCTGTCGGCAGCGGGCGCGCCCAACAGCACTTCGATGTCATGTTTGGCAGCGGCGGACAGCCGGGAAAGCGGCGATGCGCGCGACAATGTGATGGCCTTCCACGCCCCACGTCGTCGCGCGATTTGGCACAAGCGCCAGCAACAGCGCGGCACAACACACCAGCCTGTCATTTACGTTAGCCATCGCCGAAACAGTCGATCATCAAACGGTTGGCGCGCCAAATGTTGGTGAACCGCGATTCCGGTCATGTTTTAAGTGGTTTGTTGTCCGCAACGCCGTCAGCATATCACGCGCCTGCTGACAGTGTAGTTGACCGCTATTGCACTATCGCACCAAACGTCTCTTGGCCGTTTGGCGGTTTTGCCGCCGCCAGTTTCGCCGGCACCACATTGCGCGCGTCGCGCTTCAGGCGGTCCACAGTTTCCCTGCATCCATCCGGCCAGCGAATTTCGGCTTGCGGTATTCATAGGGGTCATCTCACGGCCGCGTGAAAACCAGTCACATGCCGGCGAGTTCCCGTCCCCATTCGGCCGGTCGCGCGGCCACTCAATTGCACAGCCGCAATCTACGACCGGCGAGTTTGGTCAGTTGTCTAAGTCAGCGGGGTTTGGGCCGACAGGAACGGCGGCATAGATCCGGTCACGCGCGATGGCGAAGCATTCGGGCAAGTGCGCCAGATACCACGGCCGGGCGGTAAAATAGCCCGGTTTTCTACGATAGCCCTCTGTCTGTCACCCCATCAGCGGGGTCGCTTGCGACCCACGCGTTCCAGTAGTCGTCTCGGCCTGTCACTTCGGCAGGCTCACGCAGATTTTAACTGCAGCCAGCCAACACTTTTCAGATGATCCCGTAAATACGGTTCGGAGAGGTTGAATTGGGAATGCTTCTCTGCGGTCACCGTAAGAGACAAGAGCGTGTCGTTCATCACCGTGCCTATGCAAATCTTCACGCGCATCGGCTAGTGGCGGTGCATAGCGAGCTTTCCGATACGACACGACAAGACGCGGTTTGATGCTGGGTTATGGGCAATGAGCGGATCAATCCGGAAGGGGAAAGGTCGCGACATCCTCGAACTGAACAGTTGACAAGAAGACCCCGCTGTCAGTTTCGCGGTGTCGAACATGACCACCACCTAGACCTGAACGAGCGTATTTACCGGCGCATTCGGCAACTCATCATAACAGGATTCTTGAAGTCCGGCGCACGGCTGGCCTCCTCGCGAAACCTTGCCCTGACATTGAAGGCATCGCGCAATTCTGTCGTGACAGCCACCGAACGCTTGGTGGCTGATGGCTTTCTCCAGGCCAAGCGCCGCAGCGGCCTGTACGTATCCTATTCTGGTCCCATTGCTCCGACCGCGAATGAAGCCAAGGTTGATCTAAACCCGGGATTCCTTCCGTTCGCGTTGGACGCATCGCCCGTAGACCTATTTCCGAAGCCGCTGTGGGCACAATTGCAGTCGCGACGATGGAGGAGCATGCCCGATCGGTGGCTTGACGGGAATGCGGGGAAGGACATTGGTATTCTCCGGCAAGCCATCGCGTCGCACTTGGCAACCCAGCGTGGCCTGCTGTGCTCTCCCGAGCGGATCTTTGTCTCGACTAGCAGCATGGCACTTCTCGATTTGACTATCCGCTGCCTCGGCGCTCGTGGCCGGCCGATCTGGGTCGAGGACCCGGGTTCGGATTTCTGTTGGGACGTCCTACGCGCCAATGATATGGACCTTGTCCCGGTCTGCCTCGACCTTTCCGGATTTGCCATCGCAAAGGCGCGACAAGTCAGCCCTGATACCGCGATAGCGCTGGTCACGCCTTCGCTTCAATTCCCGAGCGGCATAACGATGTCGCTGGAACGCCGGCAGGAACTTGCAGATTGGGCTCGAGCGTCCAACGGCTGGATCCTTGAAGACGATTTCGATTGGCAGCATTCCCCAGCAGACCTCGCGCCGATTGCTGCGCTATGTCCCTCTCGTGTCATCTATTTTGACAGCTTCAATCACGCAATGTTTCCTGCTCTGGGAGTGGCGTTCGCTGTCTTGCCGGACGAGCTCATAGATAGGTTTCGATCGCTGGGGCCTCTGCTCGATCGCACAGGGTGCGCGCCACATCAGATCGTATTGACTGACTTTATTGAGGGCGGACATTTCGAACGCCACCTAGACCGCTTGAGATCGGCGGCGCTTGAGCGGCGCGATGCTTTGGACGCGGTGCTGAATCGGATTTCTGGAACTCTGGTACAGCCAAAACCAGGTAATGGATGGCCGTTCACTCTTACATGTGTTGGAGTTTCGCAGCCACAACTGATTTGTGCAGCTCGCCAGGTTGGGTTGGCATTGTCTGACCCTTCTGCTTTCTCTTTTTCCGTCAGTCGGTCAGACGAAGTCATGCTGGGCTATCGCGGATTCAGTCCAGCGATTCTCCACTCCGCGGGCGCAGGTCTCCAATCGATACTCCCAGAACTTCCGAGACGATCAAAGGGGACCGAACTCCAGCCTTGAAGAAACGCTGACCGCTCGCGATCCAGAATTCATCATCAATTTCTTGAAAGCGCGGCGTCAACGGCGCGCTTAGTCTAAGAACTCGCGCCTCGCCGAAGCACCTGTCCCTAGCAACAGGTTCTGGCACCAAAGCATGCCTAAAACTGGCTCTCCTCACCGGCCAAACGAGGGTTTATGCCGCGCCAATAGTTGGAGTCGACGCGTGCGTTACCATTCACCGCCCCTAAACAGGCAAATGCTCGCCTCGGCTGGCGTTAACTTTTTGCGATTCACAACAACTAGCATCGGCGCCCTGCCTGTAGGATGGTTAGTGGGGCGAAGCGCATGCGCGTGCGGGCTACCGTGCCATGCACCGGAGTGAACATCTCCCAAACCCCAAGAGGAAGATTGGGGCAAATTCGATCAAGCTTTTTGCTGCGGGGCTGCCGACCGCCATCTCCAGCATGGCGGTCGACTTTGCTTCACCGCAGCCAATCTACAAGCAGCTATGCCAGATGTTTCGGGCAGCAATCACCGCTGGCGATCTCCCCCCCGGCGTCCTGCTTCCGACGACGTATGAGATAGCGTCGGCTCTGGGTGTTGGCCGGAATACTGTCGTCACAGTCTACTCGCAGCTGGCCGCAGAGGGTTATGTTGAGTCCAACACTCGCCGCGGCACGCGCGTGTCTGGAAACCCGCCACCTCGTGCCCCTCTAGCAGCTCAAAACACTCGATTTGTCGCAAAACCCGCTCAGGAAAATGGCGTGCGGGTAGAGCTGAGTTTTCGGGCGCAGAACTTGCTTCGATCAGATCATGCTGAAGCGTGTGCCGCTGACGTGCAGATGCCGGATCCGTCCCTCTACCCCCGCGTACAGTTAAGCCGTCTTATCTACGATGAATTCTACAAGACACCCTGTTCAGATCCCGCTGATGGCTTGCACAATTTTCAAACGTCGATCGTATCGCTGTTGCGCCATCACCGCGGCGTGCAGTGTAGCGCCGAACAGGTCATTCCCGTTCCAAGCCTAAAGCACGCTCTAGATATTACTTTGCGTGCTTTGGTCGATCCGGGCAACTGCGTCTATGTGGAAGACCCAACAGATCCTGGCGTCTGGGCGTCATGCAGGGCAGCGGGTGCTAACGTATTGCCGGTGCCGAGCGACGCCCATGGCGCAGATACATCCCAAGTAAGAGGGCCACCTCCGCGCTTGATCTATGTGACACCTTCGCTCGGCTTTCCCCTTGGACGGCAAATGTCAGAGGACAGGCGCGCTGCAGTTTTAGACGCCGCTTACCGCGCAAACGCTATCATTTTCGAGTGTGACCGTTGGTGGGAGTTCTCCTATTCCGAGCGCCGATTGCAAGCAGTTTGCGCTAATGACCAAAATGGTCGAGTTCTTTACTTCGGCACGCTCTGTGGAACGCTTGGTCCACAGCTTAGACCGGCATATCTCGTTGTTCCTCCGCCTTTGGTCGACTGTTTTATGCGATTGTCGCGTCAACTTGACTGCGGTCCGGCCCCGTTCATCCTGGGCGCCCTGGGAAAATTTCTTACGGACGTCAGTTTTGTTACCCACCTTAAGGCAGTCCGTCAGGAGTATTGTTGCCGCCTCACAAAGCTGTTGGACGCGTGCAAGAGACATTTGGCCAACGCTGCTACGCTTGAGCCCATCGGCGGGTTTACACTTGCGCTCCGCGGTCCAGAAGACATGGACGACGTTGCCATAAGTGCTCTGGGCAGCCGACTCAACGTCGCATTGGCCCCGCTCTCATTGTTTTATCACGGAAAGCTCGCTGCAACGCCCAAAGGCGTGGTTGTGGGGCTTGGCTCTGTCCACGACCGTGTTCTTGAAGCTCTAATGAGCGGCTTGGTCCAAGTGCTGCATAGTTCCTCCAGCCCGTCCTCGTCACAAAACTGAGGCTCTGGCGCGAGGCTCACCAAACCAAAGCTCTTTGAGGAAGAGCCGAGGCTGCAATAGCCGGAAACTGGCCGGCACTGGCATGAAAGCCTCGCTGCGTGTCATTACGATGTTCACTGAGCGTAATCAGAAGACCGGAAACGACGGCTGGGAGCCGCCGCCGTTTCCGGTGAACGATCTGAACTAGTACTTGATCGTTAGCCCGACAAAGATCGTGCGGCCCAGCGAGTCGTATACACCCGGAAAAGTGTTGCCGTTCCCGAACGGAGGCGCCGACACACCGAATACGTTGGCATCGACGACCGGCGGATCCTTGTCGAACACGTTGTTGACCCCGGCATGCAGAGAGATCCCCTCCCGCACGCTCCAGTTCACAGCAATGTCAAAGTAGTCAAACGCATCAAGGTGACTGTCGACCTTGTCGGACGGTCCGGCAAGAAGAGCTTGGTCCGTGTTCTGATCCAGGTCCACGCCGCTCAGGTGACGCCAGTTGAGCGAGAAGTCGAAGTCCCACGGCGTCGTCCAGGTCAAACGCAGCTTGTGACGCCATTCTGGCGTCGGTGTTCCGCAGGTGATGCCGAACAATCCTGCGCAATCGTAAGAGAGGTACCCTGGAATTGGTGTGAATTGCAATTCGTCAAGCTTCGTGCCGACAAAGTTCGCCGCCAAGGTGCCATACGGCCCCATCCAGTCTCCCAGATCGACCTGGTAGTTGGCTTCAAAGTCGAAACCCTTCGTGCGCAGAGCGCCGGCATTTGTGGCGAGGTCCTGAACGAAGCCATTCGTCGTGTGGATCGAATGGGTCCCTGGGTCGCGGAACACCAACGGACAGGCAATGGACTGGCTAGTGGCCGTTGCAGCACTGCCATAGCACGCAGCAAGGATGACGTTTGAAGGCAATGGGGTCTCGCCATTGGCCGGCATGAATCCGGCGGCCTTGATGGCGAAGTAGTCGATGGTAGCCGTGAATCCAGGCAGGAACGTCGGCGTGAAGACAAGACCCACCGAACGTGTATCCGAGACTTCCGGCACCAGGTTGATGTTGCCGCCCTTCTGGTTGTTACATTGTGCAGCGGGACAAATCAGGATGCCAGCGTCCGGATTTGGCACCTGCGCATGTTGAATACCACCGGCCGTTTGACAGTTGTTGATGATCGTCGAGTCGCCACCGGTCGCGGCGCATGGGTCCTGTCCGGCAAACAGGACGACGTTCGCCGGAGCAAACAGCTCAAGGACGTTCGGGGCACGAACGGCGCGCTGGTAGCTGGCGCGCAGGCGGAAGTCGTCGATGGGCTGCCACTCCGCACCGTATTTGTAGGAGTCCACGGAGCCAGAGATGTTGTACGAAGAATACCGGTAGCCGGCATTGACCGAGAGGTCGTTCACAAACGGCATGCCTTGCACGATGGGAACGCGAAGTTCGCCGAACCCTTCTGCAACGTTGAAGCCGGAGCGTGGGACCGGCAACGTCTTGCCACCATTACCGGCGATATCGCCGATGATCAGGTCGCGGCTCGGATCCAGCTTCAGGTATTCCGCCCGGTATTCTGCACCGAGCGCGATCCCGACGCTGTCCTTCGCCCACGGTGACTTGAGACCGTACTGGCCCAGGTCGCCGCTCAAGGAGCCGCTGACAACCTGCTCCTCGGTGTAACCCGTGGTGATCGAGGTGGCCTGGACATAATTCAGCATGTCCGGCGCGACCGACCCGAAGCCATTGAAGATATCCAGCGGCACGCACGTCGTGTCGATTCCTTGCTCGGCCACGAAGCACTGACCCGTTGCCGGATCGACGTTCAAGGCATTGATGATCCGCTGCTGCGACCAGTTTCCGGCCTGGAGGCTTTCAAAAAGCGTTGTGCTGTATTGGGCATACAGATCATAGCTCCAGCCGCTGCCGAGATCGCCCCTGGCGCCGATCACCATGCGATAACCGGTATGACGCAATTCTGTCGTGCGGAAACCACCTTCGAGGTCGCGGCGTCCGATAGCCACCAGAGCCTGCCCGACCGTCAGGTTGCAGGCGCCCGTGTCGCCGGTGGGGTCGCAGCCTACGCCCTGCGCGCCGGTGTCGAAGCCGCAGAGTTGATGCCGCTCCGCATCGGTCATCAAGGGATTGTCGCAGTTGATGTTGAAGTAGTTGCCCAAGAATGAGCCACCCTGCGCAATCTGCGCGACCGAGTGGTCGTCCGTGAACATGAACTGGGAATAAAGATCCAGCTGCGGAGCCACCTCATAGTGAGCGAAGAAGCCGCCCGTGTAGCGCGTATCGGGGCGCTGCAGGTAGTTCAACGGACCGTAGTTGAACTTCTGGTCGGGAGCACCGGTATAAGGCACGAAGAAACCACTGCCAGGCGCGCCAGTGCCTTCCTGGAAGTTATTGTAGTTGACGCCGGCATAGTAATCGTCCAGCGACACCCACAAATTGTAGTTTGCCGAACCGGCGCAGGCGAGGTGGTCGAACGGTCCACCGGCTACCGACCTGGCTGCGGAGAGCGAACAGGCCGAGAAGTTGCGCTTGGATTCCAGGACTGGCTCGCTGTTGCGGAAGCCGAGATAGGCGGTGACGTTGCCTTTGCCGTTCGGTGTGTTCACGCCGAGGATCAGGGTGGCATCGTCGGTCTCGCCGCCCCACCAGCCCTCTGGAGCCGACGGGAAACCAGTGCCCGTATTCCACTTGTCAAAATCCGAGTTGTCATTCCCGGCCTGGTTGACTGTGTACTGACCGTCGAACTCGACGCCTTCGAAGTCCTTGCGCATGATGAAGTTCACCACGCCAGCTTCAGCGTCCGATCCGTACACCGCCGAGGCGCCACCCGTCAGAACTTCGACGTGGTCGACGAGGGCGGCCGGAATCTGGTTCAGGTCAGGAACCGGGAAGGCAATGTCGCCGGGCAGCAGGCGCCGGCCGTCGATCAGAACCAGGGTGCGGGCAGAACCGAGGCCGCGCAGATTGACCGTGGCCGTGCCGGTCGCGCCGTTTGAGGCGTTCTGGCCGAAATCTGCGAAGGATTGCGGCAAGTTGTTGATCAGCGTTTCGACGCTGGACGTGCCCTCGAACTTCATTTCCTGTTGGCCGACGGCCGTCACAGGGCTCGAGCTGTAGAGGCCCGTTTGCGGAATGCGCGAACCCGTGACCACCACGGTTTCGGTCGTTTCCTGCGCGGAGGACGGAACGGAGAGGCTTACAAGGGAAGCTACGCTGAGCAAAAGTGAAGCACGTAGAACGCTGCCGCGTGGAGCGGACTGTACCATTGGGTGATCCCCCTTTTGACATTGTTGGCCAGTGACGCGCCCTGATCCTCAGCGCAACGTCGAACATCAATGCGACCGTAAGAATGCCAATTCGGGCAATTCCATTGGAATTCCTACGGTCTAAAGGGACTAGCCGAATGTGTTGCATAAAAGCCGTGCGGTCCCAGCAGTGCAGTGGTCAGTCTGATTGGCAAGCACTGATAGGTTTACGGCCGTAGAGCTGGGAATGGGGAACGCTATGGGCAAAAGCTCCGGGCGCGCTTCAGCTCTAAATTGATCGTGCCACTTGGACCGGAAGCTCTTGCATGGTGCGAACGTCAACGAAGAAAAGTCAATTACAAGTGCACACCCGATTTTGGCGAGATGAGCTGCTGAAGCGTGCACGATGGTGTAGTTGGCGGCTTTTCCACCAACCGAGCGCACAAGCAGCACGAGCATTTCGCCGTCACGTGGGCGGATAAAGTCGAATCCTAGCCGACATTCGCGCCCGATATCGACACACCGGCTGTCAGCGGGCGCACGCGCGTGAAAGCTGCATGGGCGAAGCGAGAGGTTTCTGCGATACTGATACGCTGCGTGCGCGCACGAAAGTCTTGTCACTACAAAACAATCACTTTTCAGACCACCTGCGGATGAAACCGGCAATTTCTTCCTCCGAATAGAAGTATCGGACTGTAGGAGCCGCGTAAATCCGCTCCAGCCAACTGAGCGGCAACCAAAAACGGTGGCGCAAGGGCGAGAGTCATAAGGTGAATTACTTTGCAAGGAAGCACGGGCTCACGGCGTCGGAAGCGCGCGATCTGATCGACCGCGTAGGGAATGATCGCGCCAAGCTGAACGCCGCTGCGGAGAACCTGAGAAGCAAGCCTCGTTAGGCCGCCCTCCGGCAAAGTACCGATACTTCCAGATCACACGTTAATGCCGTTCATCTGGGAACCCGCTAGCGTACACGCGATCATCGTGGCTTCAGGGGAGGACCACTGATGAGAGCGGCCCGCGCCCTCAGCCCTCGTCCCGTGCGCGGGCCGCTTCTTTTTCTGACGCAGAGCCCACAACCACTGCTGCGCCTTCGGGCCCGAGAGGCATCTCCGTTGGGGGCGCGTCGTGCCACCCCCGCAGCCTTCCAGACTGCCACCGCGCATGCTGGCGAGATTCGATCCCTGCACATTTCAACCCCAGTTCGACTGAGGCACGGATACCATAGTAGGACTGCCCGCGCATTGACTTGTGACGTACGTCTGCTCAGTGTTTTTGCTTACCTGGCCACGGCTCCGGCCGTGCTAGATCATCAATTGCGCGCGCGCGATCCGCTTCCACACAAAGAAGCCCTCGGCGTCGCCTTGCTCAAGCAGCGCGTCCGCCCGCATGGCTGCCCTGAGCGTTGCGTCCTCGCCGAACATCTCGATCACTATGTTGGCGGCACGCCAGATGTCTGTAGGGTCAATTTCGTGCAACTCGGTCATGCTGCCGTGAGAACGACGGGCTCGCAAAGAGTCGCATCATTGTTCTTGACGCTGCCTACGCGCTTGCTGACCGGCCATACCTTGAGCATGTCCGGAGGCGCGGGTTTCAGCAGTGCGCGCAGTTCATCTTCATCCGCGGGCGTCTCGCCCAGCCACTTGGGCCAATCGTCCCGCGGAAGGATCACGGGCATTCGGTTATGCAGCGGCGCAAGAGTTTCATTAACATCCGTTGTGATCACCGTGCAGGAGTTGATCTTCTCTCCTGAGGGTGAGCGCCATTTCTCCCACAGCCCTGCCATGACCGTTAGGTCGCCAGCACATGCGATGGCGAACGGCTGCTTGTCACCCTTTCGCCACTCATAGAACCCGTCCGTGATTACTAGGCAGCGGCGTCCTGCTTCCCAAGCGTTCTTGAACGTCGGCAGCTTGGTGACGGTCTCAGCCTTCGCGTTGAAGGTCGGGTGCTTCATTTTCCCGTCCTTCGACCAGAACGGGATGAGACCCCATTTCATCAGCACCGGCCGCCGCGTGCCGCTTTCTCGGTCCAGCACCGCAGTCAGCATGGGGTCCGTAGGGGCGACATTCCACGAAGGCTTCAGGTTCGGTGCAGGCCAGCGGTCGTCAAAGCGCAACTTGATCTTGATTTCAGAGTAGTCGATGGGGAGCTTCGCGCGACCGCACATGGGGGCAGTATAGCAGGGGAACCATGCGCCTGCCTGCTGCGGCCTCATGCCCACGGCGACGGTTGAGGCAACCCCAGCGACGCAGCCGCTTGGGGGGTGTGGCCGCCGAGTTGCTGAAGCACGGCTATCCGCTTTGAAATCGCCGGGTGTGTGGCAAACAGGCCGCCGAGGTTTAGCACCGATGCTGGATTCTCAATGAACAGCTGGCGTACTTCGGTTGGGACATGCGGCACGTCCGGATTGGCGGCTATCTTCTGCAACGCGCTGATCAGCGCATCTGGGTCCTTGGTGAGATCGACGGACCCCGCGTCCGCTTGAAATTCCCGCCGCCGCGAAATCGCAAACCTCAAAATGAGCGCCAGCACATAGCCGACTGCAAACGCGACAGCGGCGATCAGCATCAGTAGCAGCGCAGGTGCACCAGTTCGACCGCGGACGCGCCTGAACGACGCAAATCGCAAGCTGCGCCACAACAGTTGCGCCACAAACGAAATCATGCCGACGAACACAATGGTGACGACCAGCAGCCGCGTATCGCGTTCCATGATGTGGGTGACCTCATGGGCCAGAACGGCCTCGAGCTCGCCGTTGTTCAGCTGCTTGAGCAATCCCCGCGTGACGGTGATTGCGTAGCTCCTGTCGTCGATGCCGCTCGCGTAGGCGTTCATCGCGTCGGTTTCGATAATGTACACCTTGGGTACGGTCAGCCCGCGGGAAATACAGAGGTTCTCGACCAGGCGATAGAGTGCGGGCTCGTCCCGCTTGCCTACCGGCATCGCGCCCGTTGCCTTGTGAATAATCCAGTCGTTGAAGAAATAGCCGATCGTTACCCAGACGGCGGCAACACCAAGGACGATGGGCCACCATGCAGCGATTGCCGACACGGCAAGGTCAAGCGGGCTCCCCGTTCCGAGCACCGGCGACAACCCAAACCCCTGCATGGGCACGTCACGGCCACTGACCAGTCCCAACGCGAAGAAAATAACTCCGACCAGCGCCAGCAGCAGCACGGGAAAGGCCACGAGTAGTGCCGTGGATTTGAGGTTATTGTTAAGCCGGTATGTGGTGAGCCCCAGCGCCGCCATGTTGCGTCACCTGCCGAAGCTGACCTTTGGCGCATCTTTCGCTTGCTGCCGTTCTTCCGGATCCAGCGTAAACATGTCCGCGGGCGTGAAGCCGAGAGGGCTCGCAACCAGCAAAGCCGGAAACTGCTGGATGGCAGAGTTGTACTCGGCGGCGGCGTTGTTCATGAATCGCCTTGCGCTGGCGATTTTGCTCTCCACGTCGCTGAGTTCCTCCTGGAGCGCGCGGAAATTCTCGGTGGCTCTCAGCTGAGGATAGTTCTCCGCAACGGCGAACAGACTGCTAAGCGCGCCCGACAGGGCGGCTTCGGTAGCGCTCTTTTCGGCGACGGTGCCGGCACGCATGGCTGCGGCCCGGGCTTGTGTGACCGCAGCGAAGACACCGCTTTCATGGCCGGCGTACCCTTTCACGGTCTCAACCAGGTTTGGAATGAGGTCATGGCGCAGCTTCAGCTGCACATCGATGTCCGCAGTCGCCCGGCGCCAAGCCTGCCTTAGCGAAACTAGCCGGTTGAACAGGAAAACGCAGTATAGCACAGCCAGAGCAACGACGATCCAAACGTACAGCATTCGCGCGCTTCCTCAGCCACCGTCCTCGATATAGGAACTTGGCGAGCCGATGGCGAGTGGGGTAGAGCCGCTCCGGCCGATCGCTGCGGCAAGCATTGTAGTTAACCGCTGCCTGTTCTTGTAAGTGACGATGTACTCATCCGCCGGCATCGCAGTCCCCGTCTGCGTAGGCTCACTCGAAATCTTCAGGTCGGCCTTCGCCGCCGAGCAGGCAGGCACTTGAAAAACATATTGCTCTGCAAATCAAACCCATGGTGTCCCCCGTTCACGGCAATGTTTGCGCCATTCTAGCTCGAGCAGCCATGCGAGAACGCTGCCCAAGGCAGCACAATTGCCTCCCGCCGTTACCGCTTCTTGAGTTTATGGGTCGTCCGGTAGGTGAGGCGATATCTCAACTATGGTTGAGGGGGGACTGTCGCAGCAATCTTGTCCACGAAAGCAGCGAATTTCGTGCCGTTCACCCGGACGTTTTGCCACTCGGCGAGGAAGCCCTTTTGGCTTAGCGTTTGCGAAAGAACAGTCTTCAGCTGCTTGAACATATCCTCATCTAGCAAGCCTGCCTGGTACTGGGAAAAGGAATCCTGGAAGCCGTAGAAGAGGCCAAGACAGTACCTGCTGAATTGCATTCGTCTGACGGTTTCGGGCGTAGCCTCGCCGCCATTTGCCAGAATGATTGCCGTCGCCAGGTCAGGCCGCGTGGCCGCCAAACTCTGCTCCGACAGGCGACTGACCCGCCCCTGCCTAATGAGCGCTTTCGTATGCTTGGTGGCTTGATGGGTTTGAACCCCGAGATAAATGACCGAGGCTGTTACGGCCAAGCCGCTTAGCGCTGTACTGAATGTTGCAAGATCTGAGATCGTCATTGTGGTGCCCCTTGTCCGAGGAACCACGCTACCACTTACCTCGGCTCTACCCTATCCGACGTTCGAGGAAGCGGTTGTAGAACGCCGAACGGCGTGTCAGCGAGTTTTGTTACGACTTCCTAACCGACTGGGTTATCTGGAACACGGCCGGACGTATTGGGAGCCGCATGCCGAAGGGTTGGTTGAAGCTCTAGTTGATCCAGGCCACTCAGCACGCGGTGACGCGGAGCTGCCGCGGTGCTTTGGGAGTTAGAGCTGTGGCCACGCTGATCTTCAATGCTGCTGTTCGCCCGGCTGACGCTCTTGCTGCGATAGATGGTCAATTGCGCGTGCGATCCGCTTCCACACAAAGAAGCCCTCGGCGTCGCCTTGCTCAAGCAGCGCGTCCGACCGCATGGCTGCCCTGAGCGTTGCGTCCTCGCCGAACATCTCGATCATCATGTTGGCGGCGCACACCTCGCAGGCGGCTCTGCTGAATTGGATTGCACCATCTGGCACGGCTGCAAGCACCAGCGGCAGTCCAACTTTTGTAACCGACAGGGGTTTCACCGGAGATGGTGTGGTGGGCTACATCGATCTTGGTTTCGCCTGCAACGCGACGCCCAATGTGTCGCTCAATAGCTGTCACGTCGGCATTTGGAATTTGACCGCCGGAAACAGTGGGCGGGCGCTGGGGCAGGTTGCTGCTGCTGGCACTTTCCTGACCCCCAACGCGGGGGCAACGGAACGACAGGCGCGCGTTTTTCGGCAACCACGATCAGTACCGATGACAATATCACGACGGGTGATCTGGTAGGGGTGCGCCGGGACAGCTCTAACGAATTCAGCTACCGCAATGGTGGCGGTGAAACGACAGGCGCTGCATCCTCTTCCTCGCTCGGCACAACTCATTTTGCGCTGATGCAGTCGAACGCCGGATCGTTTTACTCGGGACAGATCGCGCTTGCACATGCGGGCGATCAACTGTCCGTCATAGAGGTGGCGGCCTTCTACACCATCAAGCAAAACTATCTGCATGCTGTGGGGGCGGTGTGAACATTCTGGACGTGGACAAGATTGGGCGTCAGCGGGCGCTAACCGTCCCGATGGCCCCGCACTGCCATTGCCACGGTATCGTAAAGCCACAGCAGGGGACTGCCTATCGCACAGGCGAGCCAAACAATCGCGTCGGTCATGGCATTGAGCAGGGTACGCATTGCAGCAACGCTATCGCGACCCTGTGACACTTCGATTGCAGTCTGTGAGGCGGCACCCTTGCCGGGCAGACGCCACCGCTAGCGTGCCCAAACTGTGTAGGCCCACCACGCGATCCGCAGCGCCGCCCCGCTTCCGGCGAAAGCAAATATCATGATGCCGATCTCACGCAAACTCGGTCTGGCGAAACTCACGTGCTCTTACCCCAAATACTATTCGACGGCCCGATATGTCAGGATCCACTACAACTCAAGTGACAAAGCTGAAAGCCGAGTCATCTACCTAGCGCATGTCAGACCGGTTCGGCCTGGACCGTAAATCGCTTCCCGCTTCCAATACCAGCGTCACCAGCATGGGTAGGTTCGCTTTCTCCATGTGACGGATAGAAAGCGTAATCCCTGTTCGATGTTTTCCAAATTCCGAAGAGGCTTATCGGATAGGCATCTTCGATTTGCAGCGACAGTGGACCTCGCTTTAGCGTCGCATACCTCCCGTCATCCCACTCGTTTCGCACTCTCTCAAGCGTCTCTGCACCGCCCTCTCGCTGAGTCGCCGCGTAGCACCATCTGGTCGTGTAGAAACCGGCTCGCCCCCCCGCGATTTTTCCCTGGCCATGTATGAGGATTCGAAAAAACGGCATGGCTTTCCCCCTAATCATTGGGAGTATCAGCTTCCGCATCGGTCCGTGGCAACTATCTCCTTGGCGCAGAATCGGTGTAACAGTGAATAACTCCCAGCCTGCTGGTCCACCCCGCTTCGGCTCGCGGGGGCCGGTGGCAGGTGGATCTGACTTATTCGACGGCAGCGGAGCAAGAACCGCTGTTCCAGTCATATCTCGATTGGTACGGTGGGTCCTCACGCTGGAGCTGCCGTGCGACCTGAGCAAGAAAGGCTGTTGCGAAAACGTTTGCAAGAACTCGGCCCCGATAGGGTGCGCCAGGTTTTGCGAACCGCGCCATGGCAGGCAGAGCATCGCGAAATTGCTCAACGGTGGCTGTTCTGGCGTGGCGGGCGCGTAAGGCGTGAGCCCACTTTAGGTGAGCGGACGGAACGGGCGATGGTGATTGCCCTGTGGGCGCTGGCAATCTCGGCTCTCTCTGCAACGCTCCTGATTGTCGATGTCGTTTTCCGCTTTCTAGGAATGACGCAGTAGCCGTCGCGGGTTCAATCCATGCCCTCGCCACAAACTATGGCGCTGGCGCTATACTTCTACCACTACAATTTCTGCCGCCAGCACAAGACGCTTCGCGTATTGCCAGCGATGCAATCCGGTATCGCGAAAGAGCTAATGAGCATGGCCGATCTCTGCGCTATGATGGACGCTGCGAACCCGCCTAAGAAGCGCGGGCCATATAAGAAGAAGGCGGCGTGAGTCACGAAGGTGTCTTCCCTTAGTCGGGAGCCGGAGTATTATTGCAGAGACGAGGTGTGGCCATGTCCGGCAAAGTCTCTCTTCTCGCTACCGTTTCAATTTCGGCGCTGGTGTTCTGCGTGAGCGGTGGCGTTGCTGCGGACCGCAAGCTGGCCGCCCCTCGAATGCAAACTTTGCACGATCAAAACAGCTATGACAGCGGTGTAGCGATTATCTCCACCGATTTCGACGACGGCGACTACGATTCCTACGACAGCCAGGGGGCCGACGATTTCACCGTGCCGAAGGGCCACGCTTGGGTGATAAAGCGCGTGATCGTGAGCGGGCGGTACATCGACGGGGGACTCAATGACGGCGTGAACGTCTTTTATCTATGAGAACGATCGACACAAGCCGGGCAACCTCAAAGCTCAGGTCATGCAAGCGCCTTTCAAAGGCGATGACGGTTTCTTCATTCTCGACGTGGGCCGCATACGCCTCGGTCCAGGACGGTATTGGCTCTCCGTGCAAGAACTTTGCAACTTCCTGGCCCGCCAAACGAGGTGGGGTTGGGAGACAAGCGAACGGCTAAGCGGAAATCCTGCACTGTTCAAAAGTAGGGGCGGCTTCGGCTGCACCGAGTGGAACACGCTGGCAGACTGCTGGGGCTCCTATGCGCCGGGGCCGGATTTCATGTTCACGCTGAAGGGCAAGGACATGGTGGAATAGCTGCGGCCAGCCGCAGAAATTTCAAAATGCGTCACTACCGAATGTTTGAGATTGGAAAGCAATGGAGTCGGCCATTGCGGAGGGTTTCGGGCCTATCATTTTACCGCAAGGAGCACCGCGCGTAGCCGGGCCCCGCAAGGAAGCCGTGGCTTGTCAGGGCGGAGCTTCAATACTATCCCTTCAGCGGGATTTCATCCGCTCCCACCTCTTCAGGAGTCTTGCCTTGCAAATGAGTGAGGAGCGACCACCCCAGTCTCGCAACCCACGGCAACAGATCGTTGCAATGTTGCCCAAGAACGGTGTGGGCATGGAGATCGGCGTCTGGAAGGGTGATTTCTCGGCACAGCTTCTTCAAGGATTGCAGCCACGGATTTTGTATCTCGTCGATCCCTGGATCATGCGGGACGATCCAACGCACCGCCGGACGTGGTACGGCGTTGAAAGGCGCCCCGACATGGAAGGTGTCTACCATGAGGTTTTGGAGCGATTTGCGGCGGAGAGAGAAGGCGGCACAGTGGTGGTAAAGCGCGGCTTGTCCGACGATGTGCTGCGCGAGTTTCCTGATAGGCACTTCGACTTCATCTATATCGACGGGGATCACGAATACACCGCCGTGCGGAAGGATTGTTTTCTCGCGTTCGAGAAGGTTCGGCCGGGGGGCCTCATCTGTGGCGATGACTATAGCTTGCGGGGTTGGTGGGGAGACGGTGTCGTGCGCGCTTTTCACGAGCTCATCGCCGACAAACCGGTCAAGATAAAATACGTCAGAGGCAGCCAGATCGTTCTTGAAAGGCTTCGCTAGATGCCGCTCCAAGTGGGGAGCGTGCTGCCTGAGACGCGCCACCAAAACTATTCGGCAGTTGGCCTGAGCGGGAAAAAAGCCAACTGAAATCCGGATGCCTTGACGGCTTCGATCCGAACATCTGGGCTCAGTCGCCGAACATCAACAACGGCTATCCGTATCTGCTCGCCAATCCGCCGCAGTGAAGAGAGAGCCGTTGTCGCCAAAATAATGGCAGTGTGATGCTGCTTAGTCCCGCCTGATACTCTGCCGTCCGGTGGCAATTTCGGTGGCACTCGGAATGGAGGTGGTCGCTCGCCGCCATTTCTCCGTTCGAATACCCAACGCCTAGTTCTTGTAAGCGTGGTATGTGCTTTGCCAATTCGCCAGCAGACCCGACTCACCGACATACACGTCGGTCGCCACTGTATGAATCCCTGCCGAGACAGTGATGCTGCCTGTCCGTTTCCCGCGCTGCCGCGAATGGCCATCCCCGGCGGCCGAGCATTTCACCTCGCGCCCCGAGCTTGGAACTACACCGGCGGTCGCGGGACGGTGCCATAGTGTAGTTTAACGGTTTTGCACCAACGCGCAGCGATAGGGTTCAATTGCAGTTTGCACTGAACGCCAGCCATCGCTTTTGCGCCGACTGCTGATGGCCGCTGGCTGGCTCTACTTGTGTGATGCCAAGTAGCTATCGGGATGCCCGGCTCCACATGACGATACTCTGAATAGGGGCTGTAAACTCAACGACAGCGGTTGCTCGAACCACCGCACCGTGCATCACCTGAGATACGGCTCGCACGCAACGCCATCGCTATCAGCGTCCAACTCCGCACGGTAGCCGGGTTGGCCGACGTGCATTGGCGCTGCGTTCGCTGCGCGTGCGGCCGCGCAATTTGGGTAATAGACACTATTCTCGATCCTCTGTGCCGGGACAGACCCCCGGATCGTTGCGATGTGCTCGGGCCAAAGAACACCGATGACGACAATCGCGGCGGCCGCGAGAAACCCGCCAACATGAACCCAGAGGCGCCGCGCGCCGGACGAGCGATGTCGGTTGTACTGGTAATGCTCACGTGAGCGAAGCGGTAAAGGCACATACCAAGGCTATCGTTGCTACCAAGGCTATCGTTGCTTCCCTAATTTCGAATTGCGACAGTGGTTCGGATTGTAAACAGTTCAGCGTTCAACATCCATTCGGGCCCAGCGAAAACGACATTGACATCGTGGAGCGAAGATCGGAGAACAGGACATGCGTAGCAAACCAAGTGCGCATGGCTGCTGCCCCCGATGCAGCGTCGCTCGCCCTCTCTAAGGACTTCACTCAAAGCAAGCGCCGACCAACTGAGCGATCAACTATCGATACAAGGTACCATATCGGTTTTGCACTAAATGCCGCGATAGGGTTGAAAACCGGTTTTGCACTCACCCGATGTAAATTCTGGTTTAAGTGAGATTCGATTCGATCCAGCGGTGCAAATCGCCGGCCGAGAGCGCGCCCGAGATTCTTGCCGCCTCCTTCCCTTTCCGAAACATAATCAGTGTCGGTATCGACCGGATGCCATACCGGCCTGCCAAGTCGTGTTCTGCGTCGGTGTCGACTTTGCCGAACCGCAGCCGTGGCTCAAACGTTTGGGCCGCCGCCTCGAACGCGGGCGCCATCATGCGGCACGGGCCGCACCAGGCTGCCCAGAAATCCACCAGCAAGGGTATGTCGCTTTTGGCGGCGTGTGCTTCGAAGCGCTTTGCCGCTAGTGCGATCGGCATGCGACCAAACAATGGCTTGCCGCATCGGCCGCATTTGCCCTGAACCGCGGGGCGTGCAACCGGCACGCGATTAAGGGCATCACAGGACGGGCAGGTAACGATCAAGGAATTACTCATCGTACCAAGAACCAGTCGTTTTTCACGTCGTGCGCGATGTATTCACTTCCATCTGGTTCATGTTACAGGTCGTCTGACACCAACCGGAAGAGAGCATGCCGCGAAAAACAACCAAACGCCGCCCGTGGAGCAAGGAAGATGTTCGCGAGCTCAAGTCACTAGCCAAAGCGAAAATGCCAGCTGCCAAAATCGCCCGCCGATTCAAGAGAACCGAAGGAGCATTACGTCAGAAGGCCCTTCATCTTGGTATCTCCCTCAATTCCCGGGCGTGATGACACATGGGGCGCGGCGCGTGGTGTTGTCGCCGCGTGCAGCGAAAACTGCGCTCAGAAGCCTCGTTTGGCTGCGAAGGATCCCGTGAGGCAGAGCGTATTTGACACGCAAACCGGGCGGGACCTCTCACCCGGGCATCTGATGGTCGGCGATGTCTGTGTACCCGGTCGCGTACTGACCGCTCCGATGACCGGAATTTCCGATCTACCATACCGGCGTGCGGCTTCTCGACTGGGCGCAGCATATGTCGCGACGGAAATGGTGGCCTGCGAGGCCTTTGCGCGCCAACGGCCTGACGTCGTGCGCCGGGCTGCCGTGGGCGAGCACCTTCCCCTGATTGTTATCCAGCTTGTTGGCCGCGATCCCCATTTGTTGGCGCAAGGCGCAGTAATGGCCGAAGCCGCAGGTGCTCATGTCATCGACCTCAATATGGGCTGCCCGGCCAAGGAAGTGACAGGCGCGCTGTCCGGTTCCGCCCTGATGCGCGATCTCGATTCCGCAGAGCGTCTCATCGCTGCTGCTGTAAACGCGACTTCACGTCCGGTGACACTAAAGATGCGTTTGGGCTGGGATTGCGGCAGCATGAATGCGCCGGAACTTGCAGTGCGGGCAGAAAGGGCGGGCGTTAGGGCGATCACCGTTCATGCTCGCACGAGACAGCAGTTCTACAGCGGACACGCAGATTGGAAGGCGGTGAAGGCAGTCAAAACTGTGGTCACAGTCCCAGTGGTTGTCAATGGCGACATCATCGATGGTCGCACCGCCAAGTTGGCGCTTTTGGAATCTGGCGCCGACGCCGTGATGATCGGCCGGGGCTGCTGTGGACGGCCGTGGATTGCGTCCGCGATCGATGGCGCCTTGCTAACGGACGATGGCTTGGTGGAACCGGGGCCTCTGGAGCGATTGCCGATCGCTCTCGAGCATTTCGAGGATAGCCTGCGGTTTTACGGCGTTGAGCTTGGGCTGCGAGTGTTTCGCAAGCATCTAGGCTGGTACATCGAAAGCTCCACCTGGAGAACTGCCGTCGCGCGCAGGACAGCGCGATCGTACCTGTGCAGAGTCGAAACGCCCCAGGGAGTCGCCGACGGTCTGAAAGCCTTCTGGGGCGACGGCGGGTTTCAACATCCCGTAAAGGTGCACAGCCCGCAGTCGCGCGGCGGTCATTAACGTTTTTGCGGAGACAGGCGTCTATGGATTGCAAGGCTTGAAAGGTTGGTCCGATGGCCATCGATGTTGAGACCCTCGACCGAACAGCTCACCAATTTGATCGGAAATTACCGCAAGCAGCAGAAAACGGATGACGTTTATTTGGCCGCTCTGGCCGAGCACGCCAAGAGGATCGGTAAAGGACTGAACTTCGACACGACCAAGGCCGTTGTGCTGCGCGCCGCCCGGGAACATCGTTATGTGAGCTATTGTGAAATCGCCGAGGCCAGCGGCGCTGATTGGGGCCAAGTGCATTATTCAGTCGGCAAGCACATGTTTGGTTTGATTGAGTATTGCCACCACATGGGATGGCCTTTGTTGAGCGCCATTGTCGTGAATAAGCCAAACGTCAAAACGGGAGCGATGGAGCCGGATACGCTTAAAGGGTTTGTCGCCGGCGCGCGTGCATTGGGCTAGCGGCGAGGGGTCTATACGCAATTCTTGCAGACCCTATCCGCAGAATTCGTCGACCTTATCCGCAGATTCTGCACGCGCATATATAAGGCATGAACCCAGTGTAGAACCCAGGCCAGAGCCCAGAGCGCGCGACGCTGGACGAAATGATGAAAAAAAGAATGATCTAGTCACCCCCAACCTCCTCTATGCGGAACACGACGACCCCATCATCCGAGATATGGATTCAATCTTCGAGATGTTGAGCCTTCACCCGAACGAGCATCTCGACGTATTCCGATTTTTTGTACGCGACTGGCGCGTGCTGACGTCAAAGGGATGGACGCTCAATCGGCTTCAAGACGTAGTGCAACACGCGATGAATCGCGGTCGCCTTTCGAAGACGTCGCGGGGCTCGAGGCGCTGATCGACTCCGAAATGCGGTTTGGTGTCCAACTCGCCGAAGAGACGCAAGTCGTCGCGGGTGACGGCACCGGCCAGAATTTGCTTGGGCTAATTCCGCAAGCCCAGGCCTTTTCGCCGCCGTTTGCGATCCAGGACGAGAATCCGCTCGACCGAATTTTGCTGGCGATTGCTCAGGCGCAACAGGCGCGGTTGCCGGTCGACGGCGTGCTAGTGAACGATCTGAACTGGGCGCAAATGATTTCGCTCAAAGATAGCCAAGGCAGATATTTGGCCGGGTCGAGCGGCGGACCGTTCGGGTCTATTCCGAACTTGCTCTGGCAAGTGAGGGTTGTGCCGACGCCGAGCATTGCAGAAGGGGAAGCTATCGTCGGTTCGTTCGGGCTTGGCGCGCGTCTCTATGATCGCATGGGCGGCGTCGAGGTGCTGGTGAGCACCGAGGACTCGGACAATTTTCGAAAAAATATGGTGACGATCCGTGCCGAGGAACGTGTCGCACTCACGATCTCGCGGCCCGAGAGCTTTGTTTATGTTTCGGAGCTCGGCATCGGCCTTAGCGGCTAAGAGCTGCGCGCGGTGCATCGCCCAAACATGTGCCACGCAATGGGGAGAGCGGCTCGTGCGGGAGCCGCTCTCTTCGCTTGCGCGGAGGCGGCCGTCGATAGGGAGGGCGGTGCAAAAGTCAAAACAGCTCCGCTCGGAAACCGGGGGCGACCCCGGATTCTCAAAATCGCGAAATTATTGCCCGGGGTGGGTCCTGATGCGTGAGAGCCGCGCGGTCGACGGCCATTGCGCGCATTGCGGCGCGCCGTTTCACATTCCCGCCGGATCGAAAGGCGGAGCGTACAAGCGACGATTTTGCTCGCCTCAATGCTCGTATGTGCATTGGACCAGGGCGAAGGGCGTGCGACCGATGGCACTCGTCCGCGCCGAGGGACGTGAGCGCACACGGCGAACGTGCGCGAATTGCAGCACGATGTTTTACGGTGACACCGACCGCGCGACATATTGCTCGCGAGAATGCTACTTCATCGCGCGCAAGGCGGCCGGTGCGAGCTATCAGCGGAAATCGCCTCGTCCCGCGCCAGAGCCTCACGCGCAATGACGCCTCGCATGGTCCGCATGCGCTGGCAGCGGTGGCGCGAGTGAACCAACTCTACGGCCTTTACAGCGCGTCTCCGTTGATTTGCTCGTCGCAGTTGCATCTTGCGCTGATGCCTGGCCGCATTAAATAACTTCGAACGCCTCGTGATGGCCGAGGCACCCAATTATAAGCGAAAAGCGTCTCTCGGACTGAGTGAATTGAGCGTACGACGTTCCCGTAACGTCACACTAGGTTTTCGGAAGCTCAGCCCCGGGGGAAGCACTGCCCGGTCCTAGCACCGTTCCGGCTGAGAGCGTCGATTGAAATGATGCTTCGGGGTATCGTCTGCAAATGGTTGTTGAGTCTCGCACGCCCCGCCTTGCCGTTCTGATTGATGCCGACAACACGACCGCCCGCATCGCGCCCGGCCTGTTCGACGAAATTGCCAAGATTGGGGAAGCGAGTGTCCGTCGGATATACGGAGACTTCTCGGGCGCCCGTCTCAAATCTTGGGCTGACCTACTGTCCGTCCATGCGATCATGCCACATCAGAATTTTGCCTATACCGCGGGCAAGAACGCCTCGGACATAGCCTTGGTTATAGATGCAATGGACTTGTTGCACAGCGGCCGATTCGACGGTTTCTGCCTTGTTTCCTCCGATAGCGATTTCACAAGACTGGCGGCCCGCATCCGCGAGCAGGGTGTCGACGTGTACGGATTTGGCGAGCAAAAGACCCCCGAGAGCTTTCGCCGGGCCTGTCACCGATTCCTGTACACTGAGAACTTGTTGCCCAGCCTCTGGGAAACCGGGTCGAGCGGACAACAGGAAAATCCGCAATCAAGCCGCCGAGTGCAGCGGCGCACCTTGTCCGGACCGCAATAGCACAGCTCGACGATGAAGATGGTTGGGTGCCGCTAGGCGGAGTCGGCAAGAGACTTGCGATTCTCGCTTCGGATTTCGATTCACGCACTTACGGGCAGTCCAAGCTCGTAGATTTAGTGAAGAAAGCCGGTGGGTTTGATGTCCGTCGAAATGAGGCTGGGGTGGTCCATATTCGGGTACAGCTTGTCCCTGAGAAGTCAGCCTGAATAAGCAACATCCTTTCGCTAAACGGTGGCGAACATCTCGGAAGCGCCGTTTGGGCCCCCTGACTATCTACCGGGTCCCGTGCAAATCATCGCGCGTTGGCGCAGCGCCGAACACCTAAACGGAGCGGTGGCCGAGAGGCTGAAGGCGGCGGTTTGCTAAACCGAAAGATGACGTCCCGCGTTGTTTTTTCTGGTGCTATCCTGTGCATTAACATCAGGAAAATTGGCGCAAATATCGGGAACTGGTGATGCCTCGTCCCGCCTCATGCCTCACCGTCCGGTGGCAATTCCGGCGGCAATTCTTCGAGCAAAGCACGCGTGCCTGTATTCTCCCACTCGCCTAACCAGTACCTATTGGCGATACGCACTGTAGACAGCCGCGGCTTCGTTGTCGCTCGGCATTTCATTCGCAGTTTCCATAGGCGGCCGACCCGGCCCGGATGATAAGCTGATTGTTGTGTTGTACGTTACGCTGTGGTGGCAGTTCGCCAAGGAATGCTTAGAGCTTCTAGTCAGTCCTTGTAGGATCAAGCCTTCATAACCACTACGAGGTTCCGGACCATCTCTAGGTCGCTTGGCACTAATTGCGCGGGACTAGTGTAACCGTTCGTGTCGTTCGGGAGTCTCTGATCGATGTCCGCTAATAAAGGCATGCGCCATCCGGCGCAGATGGTCCTCCTCTTCCTGGTTCTCGCAGTCGCGTCGTCGGCCTCCGTCGCGGGGGGCATCTTTATGATGCAGACCGTAGGTGAGACGAAGGCGAACGGCCTGGCAATTGGAATCGGCGGGCCGGTCGCTGTCATCTCAATCGGAATGCTGTTCCTCACGATCAGGGGTTGGCGGCTTGCCCTCGCGCTGCGCCGGGGTGAGAACGTGATCGCGCACTGGATGGTATCGCCCGAGGACTTCGCAACTTTCGTCGCCAACAACACGGCGCGCAACGCATTGGGCGCCGATTACCGAAACGACTGGAAGCCGCCGAAGAAGGTTCCGTGCCAGGGGCTCGAAGTGGTTTTCGGCAAGGACATCGTGATGGTGGGTGATCGCTTTTTCGGACTTGTCAACACCGGCATGTTCACCTTTGAGGGCGTCCAAATCCTTCCCGAAAATCCTCTGGCGATCGAGTTCGGCACCGTCTCCACAACGTTGAGCCATGGCGGCAGCGCAGCGCGCATCGATGTCAACAAAGGAGTGTTGCGCATTCCCATCGGCCGGCTCGCCCGGGCAGATGCTGTGCGCGTATTCGAGCACTACAAGGGCGTCGATGCGCACGAGATCGTGGTCAACCCGGGCTTTTATCGCGGGCGCATGCGCTTCGGTCTCGTCGCTGCTCCGCTCTGTTTTTTGGCCACGGCCGCCGGGTTTGCCATGCAATCCAATGGCATCGGCAACATCGACGTCAATTTGGTGCTGATGATTGGCGGCGTCGTCAGCGGTATCGGCGCGCTGATCCTGGCCGCCATCGCCGCATATCTGAGCTGGCAACAGCACCGGCGGCTGACATGAAGGACCAAGGGAGTTTTAGGCCGTTCTCGGAAGCGCGATTGCGAGCCGAGGCCAACTGCGCATAGGCTGTCCTCTCACGAGCGGAGGGAACAGTGTTGAAACAAGGTCTATTGGCAGCAGTGGCGGCGGTTATGTTTGGCACATCGGCAGTGGCGGACGTCCCTATCCTGTCCGGAAGTTACGTTTTCAACGCCGTGGAGAACTGCGTGGCTTCCAGTGGAACTTTCAGTCAGGTATCGGGCATCATCAAATTCGATGCGGACACTGGCAAAGCCGAACAAGACGGGTTTCTGGTCAGCGGAGATCCGGTCACTCTCCAGCACTTTAAAGGCACCGGCACCTATTCCAATTCGAAGAGCACGCTGACGCTCGATACCGACACCTTTCAAGCCACCTACGGCAAGCTTTCAAAGGGGATCGCGACCTACGTTTCTTATATCGGTCTCTCCGCCTCAGGCAATTGCGGGGTGCAGGGATGGCTGTCGCGGAAGTAGCGCTGCGATTTGGCCCAATCGCCAAAATAGTGGTGATCGCAGTGGGTGCGATCACGATGAGCTCGGCTCTTTCGAACGCAGCCAAACCCATCATCGACATGCACATGCATGCCTGGTCGCTTTCCGAGTTCGGCACAGAGCCGCCTGAGGTTTGCGCAGGTGCAGATGGAATCGACTTCCATGGCATCGATCCAGCGAAGCCGTTCGATTTCAAAGCGCAGGCTTCATGCAAACACATGCTTAAGGCGCCCGCAACGGACGAGGCGGTTCTTGCTGCCACTCTCCGAATGATGGATCGCTATCATATCGTCAGCGGGGTTATTGCAGGAGATGCCCCTGTGATCGCCACGTGGCGGGCCGCGGCTCCGGGACGTTTCATTCCCGGCGCCAACTTCTTTGTCGACGACAACCGTCCGCCCGCAAGTCACGTGGCGGAGCTTGAGGCCGCGGTCAAGCGGGGCGCGGCCCAGATATTTGCTGAAGTGGCACCTCAGTATCGAGGGCTCAGTCCCGACGATCCGTCGCTTGAACCCTTCTATGCAATGGCCGAGCGGCAGGATGTGCCCGTCGGCATTCACATGGGTTATGGAGCTCCCGGCGGTCCGTACTGGATATACCCAAAATACCGCGCTGCACTGGGCAATCCGTTGCTGCTGGAAGATTTGCTCGTGCGGCATCCCAAGATGCGATTGTACGTCATGCATGCGGGTATGCCGATGGCTGACGAGATCATCATGCTGATGAACGCGCACCCACAAGTGTTTGTCGACATCTCTGCGGACAACTGGGGCGTTCCCCGGGCAGAGTTTCACGGCATACTCAAGCGACTGGTTCAAGCAGGCTATGGAAAGCGAATTATGTTCGGCAGCGACCAGATGGTGTGGCCGGATTCGATACCAATCGCCATAGCCAGCATCACTGAGGCTAAGTTCCTCACGGCGACACAGAAGCGGGACATCCTCTACAATAATGCGGCGCGTTTCTTGCGCTTGACGCCTGCGCAAATTGCTCGTCACCACTCCCACTGAATGTCCGCTTTTTCACGGCTGTTACCAATATGGTCCAGCGCCCGCATAAAAACGGAGGCGAAAATGTCATTTGGCCTCAGGTTTTACGCGCTTTTGCGCTCCACCCTCACCGCAGCAGAGATCCAGCCATGGCAATCTGCGACCGATTCAAGTCTCTCGCTTCTGGTTTCGAATCACCCTTGAGCTGCCTGCCAAACTTGGGCACCGCTGCATCGCAACGCACCGCCTTAAGGCGGACAGCGCGCCTTTATCCGGGAGTTTATTCAGCTTGGATGCGCTCAAGCGCCCCTATCTGTGCCTTCCAATGGCGCGCGCCTCTTTGAAAGAGCCACAGGACGGTTCCCCAAAACAGAATGGCCCCAGCGAGAGTCATGACAAACAATCTGATTGCCCGTTCATGCGCCGGGGTACCGGGGTGCGCGAGAATCGCACGAAGCCAGATCGCAAGCTCCCATAGGAACGGGGGCATGAAAGGGACCATGTACCAAAGCCACGCTCGGGCGAGCGCCTCGCGCTGCTGCTCGTACTGTTCGCGCAGAAAATGCAGACCAGGCTGTCCTGCTGAATTCTCGCGAATGCCGTGACTGCCGATCCGCGTCACCACCTGCCAAACCACAAACAGATGCGCCGCAATCATAAGCAGCATCGGATAGATCATCCTGGGAAAAACGCCCCGGTAGATGAGCCAAGCGCCAACGACAATGTTGAACAGCGAATAGAGGTAAAGGATTCCGTTGCGCCAGCGAATGCGGCGGCGGAACATTTGCGCACGAGACTGCAGTTCGGCAAGCGACACGGTTCTCTCCTCCATGGGTTGTTTCTGCCAGAGTGTCTTGATGTCCGGATTCACGGGCGCTCTCCTCCGCTGAACCGGCGCGCGAGCAATGCTTTGATTCGATGGACCCGCGCGGCCACAGCACCGGGCGACAGTCCAGTCACATCGGCGATTGATTGAGCGTCGAGGTCCTCCAGGTAGAGAAGCATGACCTGATCATCTGGCGGCTTCAGCGCTGCGATCAGTGCGTGCACTTTCGCAAGTGCCTGCGCATCGCCAATGCGTTGCTCTGTATCTGCATCCACAGGCAGTTCCGCAGCCTCTTCAAGACTGATGAGAGCGGGTCTCCTACGCCGCACCTTCGTGGAAATCGCCGTGTTATGGGCCACACGATAGACCCACGTCCTGAGTGAGCACCCGCCGTTGAACGTTGCAAGGCTTCGCCAGAGGGCGAGGTGAATGTCTTGTAGCAAATCTTCATAGTCAGCTGCGTACACGCGCGCGAGCCTTTTCAGCGCAGGCCCGAACGCTGCGACCGCAGAGTTGTAACGTTCGTCCTGCTCCATCCTCAGATGGTAGTCGCACCTAAGGGGGATTTCTTACATCGGAAGTCTTTGCACCGTGTTGTGACTTTCGGCGCCACGCGTTCCATATCCGCAGGAGGCCGCTGGCGACGGCGGGCTTTTCCTGTTCTTAAGGCTTCAGCTCGAAAACCAGGCCTGCGCCGTTATCATATTTGCCGCCGAGACTGGTCGTTCCGAAGAGGTTTCCGGCGTTGTCGAGAATAAGTGGCGCAATGGGCTCGAACCCGTCTCCGTATTTCTTGAAGAATCGGTGAAGCGGCGTTTCGGACCACGTTCCATCGCCATTTTTCGACAGCATGAAGACCGTGCCGCAAGTGTAATCAATCGTTGTGCAATAGTTCGGCTCGTAGACGCCTCCTGCCAAAGTCGTGCCGAACAGATTGCCGGAGCTGTCCATGATCAAGCCCGCCGCCGGGTTCTCACTGTCGCGCGTTAAACCCGTCCCCGATTTGAAATCATACAGTTTCTTATACGTCCCTCCCGCAGTGCGTTCGAAAACAACGCCCTCTGCATGGGAGCCGCCGTCGAAGGTCGTGCCGAAGATGTTCCCAGAGGCATCCACCAGCAGTCGCCCCCAGGGGTGTCCGCCGTCGCTGCAATTGTTCAAGGCGCAAAAGGCCTTGAAGACGGTTTGGGTCCACGTCCCATGCGCCAGCATGTACATCAGTCCACCGCCGTATTTGCCGCCCTCTTTGGTGGTGCCGTAAATATTTCCCGCGGCATCCAGGGTCAGCGCGTTCGCCGCAGAACTTGCTGAGAACGAATGGATGGCGGTTTCCGTCCACGTGCCGCCGTTGTTCACCAGCTTAAATACCACGCCCTCATCATTCTGCCCGCCCAGGCTGGTTGTGCCGAAGAGCGGGGAGGATTTGTCCCACAACGCCCCCGACGATTGCCCAAGATAGGTGAGCCCTGTCATTGGATTTCTGCCGTCTGAACAGTCACCCTGGCAGAAACTGTGGAGCGTGGAGTAAGTCCATTTGTCGCCGCTATGCGCGAGCTCGAAAACGACTCCGTGACCGATGTATCCGCCGTCGGATGTCGTGCCGTACAGGTTGCCATCGACATCCATGATAAGATCGCCCTGCGGGAGCGCGCCTTCCCCAGACGCCCCGCTAAAAGAATGAAGGACCGTTTCGGTATATTTGCTGTGATCGGCACTGGGCGTGAGCTTGTAAACCAAGCCCAACCCAAACTTGCCGCCCTCAGATGTCGTGCCGTACAGGTCGCCGCCGGCATCCGTGATCACGCCTGCTGAATATGGCTGTCGCCCGTCGATACAATTCTGGGATTTGCAGAAACTGTGCAGGTACTTCTCAGTATAATTTGGCGCTTCGTTGTGGGCCGATGCTCCCCTTAAGTTCGCGAGGAAGAAGGCGAGCGCGATAGACGTAATTTCCAAGAGACGATGCTTGCGCATAGTAAGTACTTCCCCGTGTGATCGATGGCCAGAGTTTCAAAACTTACCGTGCGCCGCTCTATTTTCCTAGACCCCAACCATCGCTCTAGAACTGACCACATCGAATGTGAGCTTGGATTTAAGGTAAGCCTGAGCCCCTAACGAAGCTCATCGGCAAACGGGGTGTGAGTGCAACGCCGCCGCGCGTCACCGATACCATTGAAGGAATCGAGCCGAACGCTGATCAGCCGCCGATTTCGCGCGAATAGCCCTCTCGGGAAGCCATCTATCCTATTTCCTAGAGCGGGCCCTAGTTTGCACTTAGCGCATATCCTTGCTGATTGCGTAGATGTTACCGTCCGATCCCACGTTTGGGCCGGCGCTGACCGTCGCGCCGGTCGGGTCGGAGAGTGACCGCTTCACGCAGTCGTGCCGCTGAGGATCACCGGCAGCGGATTCGGTGCGATTCAGGGGCGGAGCGTCGTCACAATTGGTGGCGTCGGCGCGCGGGTCAGCACTTGGGGAAATCAGTCGATCACGGCCTATTGTAGCTTCAGCAGTTCCGGAGAGCCGATTGGCGCTGGCGAAACATGCGAATGCCAACTGCAATTCTCCGCTTCGAGCCGATGGACGATTCCAGATGGCTCAAGAAGATGAAGCGCCGGTCGGGCGTGGTGTTTGGAAACTCGCTGGGCTGAAGCGGGATTGGGAGGTGCGGTAGTGTGCCAGCAAACTCAGCATGTCGTGCAGGTCTTCGTCGCCGGTAAAAGGGGCACCCTGAGAGCCGAGCGAGCTGTCGCTTGTAAGACCAGTGAGGAAGCGGTGCGCCGCGCGCGTAACGTGGCGGCTTCGAAGTTGGGAGTGGTAGCCTTTACGATGTCCGGGGACGCAGAGATCGGCGACTACGACGAGCGCCCGACTGTGTTGTTCAAGGCCGGTCAGGTGCCGCCGGAGTTCGAGGAATGAGGCTGACTCGGGCAGATAACGAGACCGGTAGCGGCTAATGAACCTTAGGCTGAGAGCGCTCCAATTCGCTTGCTCGCCGATGCCAGCACGCGGCCATATTGAGGTATTCGGCCCGAAGCTCTTCTGTTGAGGTGGTCGCCGCCTCAAGCATGGCGGCAGCGGCATACTGCCGGTATCGGAGCGCCCGCTCACTTTCTGATGAATCAAAGCGGCTTATTATCTTGTTCCCTTGCGAGGAGTTTGTTGTAGTCGCTTATGAGTTTGAGGATTGCCGTGCGCTCGTCCTTGTCGAAGATGCCCATGGCGATCTTCCGGGCTTCTGCAATTTGGCGCGGGTACGCATCGGTTTCGGTCATGCGCGATTCCAACAGGATCACGCCTGACGTTAGTGGAAGGCTGAATGGCCGCGATGGTCAAAATTGCTCAACGACCTAGCGATTGCGTCAATGCGCGCCACACTTGCGAGTTGTATATCGCCGAAATTAGGCGCTAGGTGCTTTCAGCTCTGCTCGGGTCGCCGTTGGCTTAGTCCGATGCGCGGATCAGAGTCAGGGCCGGACAATTTGTGGGCTACGTTTCCCTTGGGGAAGAGCACGTTGTCCGGTCCCCCCTTTTGGGCGGGTACAATGACAACGGAGCGCGCGGTTTCCTATACGGTTCTATCATGACATGGCGCAAACGGCGGTGGGGTGTGGATTCTTGGCAAGCTGAAGCAGTGATTGGCCTAGTACCCCTACCCAAACACCCGCTTCCACATGCGAATTTGGGGCGTCATGTTTTGGATGATATAGTCAAGTATGCCCTCGCGTAACGTTCCGCGCTTGATCCGCCACACGGAGCCGGGCGCTATCGCGCGCCTGCCGAATGCCATGAGGAGGACCTTTCCAATGGGTTTCCGACAAGCTATGCGCTACAGAAGCTGCACGAGTGTTAATCGATCTGTCCGATCATCAAGAAGCCATGACATGGCTAACAATTGGAAGCGATGCTGATGGGCAACAGAACAAGCAGCGACGACCAGGCAGCGAAACGAGCAGAGCAAGCGTTTGAGTCCGCCGAGAGGCGCGACACGACTTCGAAGCAGATAATCCAAGACGAACGCGCCGCTACAGCGATGAAGACCAATAAGCTGCGTGCGCTGCGGCTGGCGAAAGAGACGGCCGATGAAGCGAACGGGCGGAAGCGGCGGTAGCCCGTCGCATCGTCGCTGAAGCCGATCGCACCGAGTAGTGGTCGTTTCGGATTGAATGACCGACCAATAGATCATCTGGTCACCGGCATTTTAGTAGCGGACGCTGTAGGTCACATCCATTTCGTGACACCGCTCGTCGAACAGGAGGGAAGCACTTCAATGCCGGCGAATCCGCGTCTACGATTACCACTCCCATGGTCGCTCGCGGCTCGGTTTCGCCTACGCCCGCCGAACTAGCCGCAAAATACGATCAGCCCGGCATCTTCGAGAAGCGCAGCTGAGACGCGCTCGGCCCCGAGCGACAAAGAAATTGGTGGCTCTGTTCTGTTTCGACCATCGCCACATTTGCACGGCGCGTACCTTCAGACCGCTGGGCGCTTCGCGTGCCCCGCGATTGTCATCCGCCCGGCGATTGAGCCCCGGCTGCGTTTTTGGTCGGGGCTCGTTTTCCACCCGGGGAGAATACCAGCCATGGCAGTTCGAGTGGGGGGTTATAAGTTCGCTGACCAACCGTTCACCGGGCGATGGTTTGCGATCCTGTCTATCATCGCCGTGATGGCGGGCGCTGCTTTGGCATTCGCGACGTGAGACATACCACGCAAACCTGCCCAAGCGGGCCTTACTCTAGCAGCAATCGCGGCATGAGCGAGTAAATTACTCAGATCGCAAGCCGGCAGTATTTCAGGAAGCCGCAGCTTTAGAATTTCGACGCGACAGACGCAGGGTTCAACGAGCACGGTTTTCGGGAAGCGGGAAATAAGGCGGCGTATCCTTCAGACGGTTATTACCGGCAGCGCTTGAATATGTATGTCCCAGTATCCATTTGCAGTTAGTGCTTTTGGCACTCTGTATGCGCGATTGCCATTCGGTCAGGGATCTGGCGTGGCCCCGCGCGGCGACGCTTCACGATCCGCCAATTCAGGAGAGAGATTCCATGAAATTTCGCCCATTGGGCGACCGCGTGGTCGTTCGCCGTCTTGCCGAGGAGCAGAAATCCTCCGGCGGCATCATTATTCCGGATACCGCACAGGAAAAGCCGCAGGAAGGCGAAGTAGTCTCCGTGGGACCTGGTGCGCTCGACGACAACCGTAAGCGCGTGGTTCCGGAAGTGAAGGCCGGTGACTTCGTGCTGTTCGGCAAGTGGTCCGGCACCGAAGTGAAGCTCGATGGCGAAGAGCTCCTGATCATGAAGGAGTCCGACATCATGGGTGTGCTCGAGGGCCGAGCTGCAAAACCGTTCAGGAAAGCGGCGTAACCGCAAAGCTTATCCAGCAACATTCCGCAAGAAGCTAATTCAGGAGACATCCGACATGTCAGCCAAAGACGTCAAATTTGGAGCCGATGCGCGCGAGAAAATGCTCCGCGGCGTCGACATTCTTGCCGATGCGGTGAAAGTGACGCTCGGTCCCAAGGGCCGCAACGTCGTCATAGACAAGAGCTATGGAGCTCCGCGCTCGACCAAGGATGGCGTCACCGTCGCCAAAGAGATCGAGCTTCGCGACAAGTTCGAGAACATGGGCGCGCAGATGGTGCGCGAGGTGGCGTCGAAGACCAACGACGCGGCCGGCGACGGCACCACCACGGCGACCCTACTGGCTCACTCGATCGCTCGCGAAGGTGCGAAATCCGTTGCCGCCGGCATGAATCCGATGGATCTGAAGCGCGGCGTCGAAAAGGCCGTCGAAGCCATCGTTGCGGACCTCAAGAAGCGCTCCAAGAAGATCAAGTCCAACGACGAGATCGCCCAGGTTGGCACCATTTCTGCCAATGGTGACATCACCATCGGCAAGATGATCGCCGAAGCGATGGCGAAGGTCGGCAATGAAGGCGTGATCACGGTGGAAGAGGCCAAGAGCCTCGAGACCGAGCTGGAAGTCGTTGAAGGCATGCAGTTCGATCGCGGTTACATCAGCCCGTATTTCATCACCAATGCGGACAAAATGGTGACCGAACTCGACGAGCCGTACATCCTCATCCATGAGAAGAAGCTCTCCTCGCTGCAGACGATCCTGCCGCTCCTTGAATCCGTGATGCAATCCGGCCGTCCTCTCGTCATTGTTGCAGAGGAAGTCGACGGTGAGGTCCTCGCTACGCTGGTGGTCAACAAGCTGCGCGGCGGCCTGAAGGTCGCGGCGGTGAAGGCGCCGGGCTTCGGCGATCGCCGTAAGGCCATGCTGGAAGACATCGCCATCGTCACCGGCGGCCAGGTCATCAGCGAAGACCTCGGCATCAAGCTTGAGAACGTTAAGCTCAACATGCTGGGCACTGCCAAGAAGGTGCGCATCACGAAGGACGACACGACCATCATCGACGGCGCCGGCAAGAAGAACGACATCCAGGCCCGCGTGGCCCAGATCAAGTCGCAGATCGAAGAGACGACCAGCGACTACGACAAGGAGAAGCTGCAGGAGCGCCTCGCGAAGCTCGCGGGCGGTGTGGCCGTGATCCGCGTGGGCGGCGCCACAGAAGTGGAAGTGAAGGACAAGAAGGATCGCGTCGATGACGCGCTCAACGCCACGAAGGCGGCGGTCGAGGAAGGCATCCTCCCCGGCGGCGGCGCGGCGCTCCTCTATGCCACCAAGGCGCTGGCCGGCCTGACCGGTGCGAACGAGGACCAAAACGCCGGCATCGCGATCATGCGCAGGGCCATACAATCCCCGGTTCGTCAGATCGTCGAAAACTCGGGCGTCGAAGCCTCGATTGTCGTGGGTAAGCTGCTCGACCAGAAGTCCAGCACCTACGGCTTCGATGCGCAGACCGAGCAGTATGTCGATCTCGTCGAGGCCGGCATCGTCGATCCGACCAAGGTCGTACGCACCGCGCTTCAAAATGCGGCTTCAATCGCTGCGCTTCTGATCACGACCGAGGCCATGGTCGCGGAGCGCCCGAAGATGGATTCATCCCCGGGCATGCCTTCGGGCGAAATGGGCGGGATGGATTACTGAGACCACGCAGCCGCAAAACATGGACACGGAAGGCGCGTAGCGGCGATTGCGGGACAATAGCCATTTCGGCGAGCCGGCCTATGCTGCTCGAATCCCTAGAGTGCCCTTGTCGGAGCCGAGGCCGGCAACGGCCAGGGAAGGTATGAAATAGGACACTTGGGACCAAAGACGCTTGACAGTCACAGGACTGCTGAATTGGGAACTGATCGCCGGGGGTGAGCGGACGGCTTGGTGCGACCCATCTGGCTAGAGAAAGCAATTAGTTGCGATCATACATCCGATATGGACGGCGCATTCATATTCCTTCAACGATTCAGTTGAAGCATGAGCTGAGGGCGTTCATTGCCGAAGAAAACGTGCGGGAATTGTGCGCGGAAGGCGACAGTCTGTCCCAATTCGCATCTTGGAAAGACATTGAGAGCCGGCGCCGAGCACTGTCCGTCCCGATTAGCGCGCAATGAAAGAGGTCAATTGGTTCGCCTTCGCGATAGCAGGCACTTTCATCGCAGTCGTCTGGATTCCATACCTGATGCTGAAGCAATAGGGCCGTGATGTGGATCGCTCCGGCATTGCTTGCCATCGGCGGTTGGGCAGCTCTGGCATGGTTTGGTGCGCAGGAGCCGTTTCAGACACCACGCCGCAAGGCCATCTATGGGTTGATGGCACTGGCAAGCGGGATTGGCGCAGTGATTGCGTTCAAGCTTCATGCCTGATCCGGCCCCCGCCAACGAACGACGATGAACGCGAAATCCGCCTAACCTGGAACTGTCGCCCAAATAAGTAGCACTCTTGATTGCGATCCCTGCTCCACCACATGGCTTCACCAGCCAAAGAGGGGCAATCGGCTAAAAAAGGACAGCGCGCGCAAACTGAGAGATTTTCGAGGAGCGCAAATCGTCTTCATCGGCAGTATTGGAACTTATCGCATTAGATCTCGAGCAAGCTGAGCATCATGCAGCTTGCATAGTAGAGTTTTCTACCCATATCGTAAGTAGCGGTGAGATGCCGCCCTTCGGCCGCTCGCGGCCTCCTTTCTGCAAACGTTTCGACGCAATGGATTTCGTCCGTGGTTGGTCTTTTCAACTTCGAGCAACCGTTTTGCGTCGGGTCTCGCAAGCAGCTCTTCGGAATAAAGCAAAGGGAGTACCCGGTGGCATCATGCCTTCAGGTGACTCTTCAAATCAGGAATACAATTATGAAATCGCTTTTCAGATCAGCCCTCGTCGTTGGTGCAATGGCTAGCGCCGCCGCTTTGGCACCTGGCGTCGCAAATGCCGGCGTGTCGATCGGTATCGGCGTCCCCGCAGTGATCATCGGTGCGAGCCCCGACTATGTGGCTTATGACGAACAATACTATTACGACCCGATTTACATCAGCGGCGCCTGGTATCATGGGCCGTATCGCTGGCGCATGAGCGGTGGCGAGCGCATATTCTTTGTGAATGGCCGCTGGCATCGCAATGAATGGCGCGAAGGCCGCGTTCCCGCGACGATTGTGTTCCGCAACGGCGGAGCGTTCAGGGACGGACGCTATAGCGGTTTCGGCAGCGCCGAGCGCATCAATGCCCGGTTCCACGTCAGCAGCGGTGACATGCGCGAAGACCATCGTGACCTGAACAATGACAAGGCGGACATGCAGCATGATCGCCATGACATGCGGCAGGACCGCAATGACATGCAGCAGGATCGCGAAGACAGGAACGAAGCCCGCGGCAACGATGGCGAGAGTCACTAGGTTTCCAGCGGCGCATCTGGCGCCTCCGCGCGTTGTCTGAGGAGACTCGGACTGCGTCGCGCGGTTTGGCGCAGCGCCTTGGGGAGGAGACGGCGATGAAGCAGCAAGGCTCAGGCTTTGCCAGCTTCATTGCAGTCGGGCATCTGACCGGAGAAACGGCGCATGGCGACCGCCAGAGTAACCAGCACCGCGGTAACGTTCGTAAGGCCATTAATTTTGGATGGGTTCAGTGAACTTCAGCGCGCCGGCTCCTACGTTGTCGATACCGAAGAGGAGCTGATCGACACACCCACGGTGACCGCTTGGAGGCGCATTTCCACCGTCATGCAGTTGAGCCGGCATGGAGGTGTCGAATATGTCCCGATCAACCCCGATCAACTGAGCGACGCGTTGAGACGGGATGGTGCGCAGCACGACCCCACCGGGCCCGTATCGTCAACATCCGCCAAGGGACGGCACAATCGCGCCCGGCGCATCCTTTCGTTGCTGCCGCGCGCCAAAGCACGTTGAGGAGAAACCGTTGAGCGCCCGATCACCAGCCAAAGTCCTTTCGGCGCGTCCGCCTCGCGCCGGTGAATCAGCCGCGACGGCGTCGCCAATGTCCCCGGGAGTCACTGCTCGCGAGGCCTATCGCCTCAGCCGCATTCAGGCGGAGGGATGGAACGCGGCCCACCGCATCGCCGCGAGCACTCTTGATGGACCCGACGGGATGCAAATCGAGCCCCTCAATCCGTATGCCGCGGATCCTGAACGTATCCGCTGGAGCGCAGGGTTCACGAGCGCGATTGCGTCTTAGGTCGCGCCATGTGCCGCCGGATCATCTCGCGACAAGTGTACGCAAGGCGGAACGAGTCGCCAAGAGAGGTCGCTTCGCGCTACGCCCGTCGGACTGGCTGCATGGAACAATGAATAGATGAGCAAATTTGCTCACACGACCACAATCGATGCGCTAAAATAGCCCTATGAGAGCTGCCACTCCGCCCAGCGCCAAGCCACCAGCACGGGCTGCTGGGCGTACCAAGCCGCCATTCGATCCGCTGACGTTTCTCGCCAAAGCCGGCGGCAGCAGAACCGTTGCTCACTATGCGAAGGACGCCACGGTCTTCGTCCAAGGCGAATCTGCGGACGCGGTGTTCTATATCCAGAAGGGCAAGGTTAAAATCACGGTCGTTTCCGCCCAGGGCAAGGAAGCCGTGGTCGCGGTCCTGAACGCGGACGAGTTTTGCGGCGAAGGCTGCCTCGCGGGACAGCAGCGGCGCATGGCAACGGTCACAGCGATGACCGAATGCGAGATCATGCGGCTGCCGAAGGCCGCGATCGTTCAGGTGTTGCAGGAAGAGCCTGCCTTCTCAGGGCTGTTCGTCTCTCACTTGCTAGCGCGCAGCATCCGCATCGAGGAAGACCTTGTTGACCAGTTGTTCAATTCCAGCGAAAAGCGTCTGGCGCGCGCCCTTCTTCTACTCGCGAATTTCGGCAAGGAAGGCCGGCCTGAGCCGATCCTCGCGAAAGTTAGCCAGGAGACGCTTGCGGAGATGATCGGCACCACCCGCTCGCGCGTCAGCTTCTTCATGAACAAGTTCCGGCGGCTGGGCTTCATTGACTACAACGGCCACCTCGAGATCCACTCGTCGCTGCTGAGCGTCGTTCTCGCCGATCAGCCCGGCATCTTCGAGAAGCGCAGCTGAGAGGCGCTCGGCCCCGAGCGACAAGAAATTGGTGGCTCTGTTCTGTTTTGACCATCGCCACATTTGCGCGGCGCGTATCTTCAGACTGCTGGGCGCTTCGCGTGCCCCGCGATTGTCATCCGCCCGGCAATTGAGCCCCGGCCGCGTTTTTGGACGGGGTTCGTTTTCTGTCGCGCTCTTCGACAAGAAAGCGCACCCATACTTGGGCCGGATACCATGCGAGATCAAAACTGCGAGCTCCCTTCAATGCCTTTGCGAGAGTGCGCCAAAGCGCGCGCGAACCGCGAGGTCGATCGGCAAAGCGAAGATTCGTTTCCGGCGAGCGATCCGCCTTCTTACAGTGGAGGTGCGATTGCCGGCGCTCCGGAGCGTGACTAACACCCGCAGCACCAGGCGATACAGTGGGCGGAGCCGAGACAGCTTGGACCGTCGGGAGAGTGTCCGCCACCTTCCTCGGTCGGCATCGACGCATGTTTGAATCGAGGTTGAACTCATACACCAGCATCATTTCCGGATGTGCTCCGAAGAGCCGTTCTAGTCAGTTCGGTAGCTTTCAGATGGCAGGTGGCGTACGCTCCTTCATGGTCCGCTATTACGTTCACTGCTATCGGCCAACTCTCATGACGACTTGATCGGAACGTTGATTGCCGACACTCACGCGGTGCAGTCAATACGGTTGCGACCATCGAACATGCGCGATTGAATTTTCTCGGCGAATTTCATGCCGAAACAGATACTCCTGATCTGTTGAACGAAAATGGCGAAGTCGTTTGGCAAATACCGCATTGATGGGCGAGGCTCGAAGGTGGGCAGCCTGTAAGCTGCTTCCGGCTGAAGCCACTATGGCGGAGAATTTCGGAGCGTTCGATGAAATGGGAATATCGGCTAACCGTACTCGCGCTGAACGACCCGAAGGAGGCGCATGACACCCTCAATCACCTCGGACGGGAGGGCTGGCGGATCGTTCTGCCTCGCCGAAGGCCACGAGCCTTTGCTGGGTCTCGTCCCACAGGGACAGGTAAATGCCGCGCAGACTTTGGCTAAGGGTAACCCGCCCCACATCCTGTAGGTCGGGATGGTCTCGCAGCACATGTCGAAGGCGGTAGCACGGAATACGGCTATTCAGATGGTGCACATGATGTACGCCAATATTTGCTGTGAACCACCGCAGCACGCCGGGCAGATCGTAGTGAGAACTGCCGAGCAGCGCGGCCTCCGCCGGCCTCCAGCAGTCGCCGCGGGACCACACCACGAACTCGAACTGATGCTGAATGTAAAAAAGCCAGACACCGATCGACGCGGCCAGAAGAACCACCGGTAGATGCACCGCCAGGAACGGCCCGGCCCCGACGAGCCAGATTGCAGCGCTTGCGAGGAACGCGATTGCGGTATTTGTGGCCATCGCGCTGATCCACGGGCGCCAACCCGCGCGCATTTGCTCGAAAGGAAGGCGATGCTGCAGCAAGAACAGATACGCCGGCCCAACGCCGAACATGACAAAGGGGTTTCGATACACGCGATACGCCAGCCGACCCAGCGGCGACCTCGACAGGTATTCCCCAACGGTCAAGGTGAGGATGTCTCCGACTCCCCTTCGATCGAGATTTCCTGACGAAGCGTGGTGAACGGCGTGGTTGCGCTTCCAACAATCATAAGGCGTAAGCGTCAGAACGCCGATTGCGCGACCGGTCCAATCGTTCAAGAACCGTTGCCGATAGAAGGATCCGTGACCGCAATCGTGCTGGATCATGAATAGTCGAACCAGAAATCCTGCCGTTGGGATCGCCAAAGGGAGCGTGAGCCAGTAGCCAACCTTGAGCGACAGCAGCATCAGGACCCAACTCAGAAGCAACGCGCCCGCGGTCACGACAAGTTCAAACAGGGCGCGCCTCCCGCGCGGCTCGCGGTACCTCATTAGATCCCGAACGAGGGCGCTCGCGTTTGGCCTTCCAGCAAGCCCGATCCCTGCCGTTATCATCCATACACCCTGTACAGCGGACACTTATCCGTCCCTTGCTGAGAGTGCACGAACTTGTGCCGGCATTCTGCATTCAGGTGCAACAATTTCTCACGACTCTGCATCACTCCGGTCAATCCCAGCGCGTTGTGGGAGAGCATTCGCGAACCTGTTTTCTAATCGGTTATGCCGCTGACTACGGTCGACCGCGGCCACTCTTGCCTGATCAAGCGTGCGTAGCGGCAGCAGAAGGTACGGGCTGGGGCTCGCTGTGCCCGTGACTCCAAACGTCACGGAATTGCTTCGATCCATCGTTGACCAATCGTCCTTTCGGCTCCCACTGCACCGCGCGAGCGCCCGCGCTGGCTCCTGGCATCCCGACCTCGCAATGAGTTTTGGACTTCGGTACGGCCAGATAAGCCGCGAGCATAGCTGCAAGAAAGCGTGCGCACTGGTCAATTCTGCTCAGTGTCCTGCGCTGACGGATGTTAAGCCGTACCACGGAGTGGTGAGCGCTGTTCCAAGCAGACGCTGAGCACATCCACTGGCGGGAGGACAAATGAGCAAATGGTTAGAACCCCCCATTGCGGTCCCGGCTGCGTGCGTTGCGATTTTCATCGCCTACCTTCTCTATCGCACCTACGCTTAGCTTTGTGAAAAAAGTTGCCCGGTCACAATCGTACGGCGGCAAAGGCCGGAGTCCGGTGAAGGTGGAAGCCGTTCTGTTCAGCGTGGGCGTCACCATCGTTGTAGGATGGATGGCCCTAAACCTTTGGTTCCTCCACGTCGGAAGTCCAGTTCCTGACCCGATAACAGGACGGACGTATGCGGTTCAGGAAATGGGCACGCTCTACATCGTCCCGCTGTGGGCACATCTTTCCAGCCTGCTTTGTTTTGTGGGATTTGCGGCAATGGCAAGCGCTGCCGGCACAGGGCTTCTGCGAGCGCTTGTGAACGAACCAGGTTCCGAGCTGACAGTTGTCGCTCCGGGTGTCTCCGAGTGACATGGCACAAACAGGCGCTCTCCTGTCACGACAGGTGAATCGGAGGAACCGGTGATGACGTCTCACAGCAACCTGTTGCCGGCGCTCGCGTCCGCGTGTTTGTCACTTCGGCTGTGTCCGCCTTCGCAGCATTCAAGATCTACAGAAACAGCCGCACGCAACAGTCGGACAAGGCACTTACCGTCGTGATCTGCACGGTAATGGCAGTTCTCTTCGCATTCGGAGCGGTGTGGGCAATGTTGCTGCAGCCAAGGTGAACGGGAAGCAATCAGGCGGAATCGACGCGGATGGGCAGTAGGACAGGCAGTCTATGCGGGATGGGGAAGCGGGTCGAGGCGGCCTTCAAATCGGCCGAGAGGCGCGACGCTGCTTCGAAGCAGATAATCGAGACCGAATACGCGGCGAGTGCGGAAAAGACCAGGAAACTGCGTGCGTTGCGGCTGGCGAAGGAAAGGGCGGCTGATTCCACGAAGAAACAGAAGAGTGCTGCTTGCGGCTCTGTCTGGTGAAATTTGGGCTTGCTCCCAAACGACGGGTTTGGCGAGTGATGCGCTTTTTGGTGTTTTCTGACCAACGCGTTCTCTACCGTCCATCAAGAGGACAGCTGATCCGCTAGATACTCCCAAGCTTCTGCCGCACTGGTCCACCATTGCCGCATTGTCCGGTCGGTAGCCTGGTCCGCCTTTGCCTTGGCCTCTTCGGCTCTGGCCAAATAGGTAAGAATGCGCTCCGCATGCTGACTTTCGCTTGCCATTCATAGAGAGTCGCCAAAACCATTCAAGTTCCTGAATCCATCCGGCCAAGGCCATGGACTCCCGATCAAATTTTTGCTCTTAGCTTTTCTTAAGCCGTCGGGGAAAACGGCAGGTGATTGATGGAGAAATACCGGCAGTTCCTATCGCATGCGCGTGAGTGTGAGCAGCTTGCCAAGACTGCACCAAACCCAGAGGTCCGTAAGGAATGGGAGAATTTGGCAGAAACCTGGCGCGCGCTTGCGGCCGAACGCCAGAAGATGTTCAAGCTGCCGCCTGACCCCGAAAACGAACGCCCTAACTAGTTTGATTCGGCTCGGATGTCGGTCGCTTCGGGTGACCGTAGAAGCCGCGCGCCGGGCTCAAAGGTGCTCAGGCCGGATATACCTTTGAATGTTCGGCGCAAACACGCGCCATGGATTCAGCCGGGTTCTCCGTAAAGCCCGCCTTCGGATAGGCGCAAAACAGCACGAACGATTCCTGACTGCACAGCTGATGCCAAAGATGCTCAAGCCGCACCGTGGCAGCGCAATATCCCTTGGCCCACATAAGGGCGACCATTTCTCCAAAGGCTCTTACACGTCGTCCCTCTCTGCTTGCGCGAGTCAGAATATCCCGAATGATCTGCGTGAACTTGTCCTCGTCAGGCCAGCCATCCACCATGAATTTGGAGATGATCTCGTCAGCATCGAGCAACAGAAGCCGCTCGTCACGTTTTGCCGCGGCGACATCGAAGCCGTCACATTCGAGACGCCGGCATAGCTCGTCGCGGTGTGCCGGTGTGGCGATCACAACAGCACCTTCGTCCTGCCGCAGCGCGCCCGCAATGAAGCCGGTCAGTGTGTCCATGAAAACATCATCGGCTTCGTAAATTTGGACGAAATGCTCGCAAGCCGACATTTCCGCCCAGAAAGCCTGCGATGGGTGCTCGTTCATCATTTCTCGCCCTCATTGCCCTCGCCCAGCTTATCCGCCACCGGGTCTTCAACAAAGTAGGCCTGGCCTCTCGATTGGAGCCGAACGGATAGCCGTCGCATAAGGTTCCAAGCCACCCTCTTCGAAACAGGCAACGTTTGGGGCCCCGCGCCGACGGCAGCTCGTAAATGTGGGGGGCAAGGGCAGGTTGCGCAGTCCCCCAACTGCCCATAGCGCAGTCAGGCAGGTCGATGCCCCGACAACTCGACCTGCTTGCTCTTGTCCCGCCGTCTCAATTCGGCAGGGGCGTTGCCGTGAGGAACATAGCGATCCTATGATGAAGATCGGGCAACGACTGCGTTTACGGACATCGCAATTAGGACGGTGTTGAAGAAAAACGAAACGATAGAGTGCAGCGTCGTGACCTTTCGCAGCTTGGTGTTCTGAACATCGACATCGGAAGTCTGAGCAGTCATCGCCACGACGAACGCATAGTAGAGAAACTCCCACGCGCCAGGGTTCGCAGTCTTGGGAAAAGACAGAGGCGCCGGTTCCGGTGGCTCGCCATTCTCGCCTCTTCGGTAAAAAAGATAGGCATAGTGAAAAGCAGCCATCGTGTGGAACATGACCCAGCCGAGCGGCGCTCCAAGTAGGACAGCGGCCGTAACAAACCCCTGGGTGGGCTCCTTCTGATTGATGACCGTGAATATCTCGACACAGCAATAGGCCACTGCGACGAGCGCCATTAGGCCGACGACCACGCCGCCTTCACTTTCAATCTCGGCACGGGCACGAAGGGTCGCAGGCGAACTCGTGGCGGTAACCACTGCCATCATTACGATGTACGAGAAAAAGAAAGCGTCGCTCGCGAGGGCAAGGGGAAGTGGTGGCCCGAGGTTTCGGCAGATCACGTACGTCAAGCCACCCCCTATGGCGGCTACATAGAACCGGCCGTGATGATGCAGATGGCCACTTAAGCGATTTTGCATTGAAGGACTTCGCTCGATTCAACAGAGCAACGGTGCACTGCCGCACTAATTGTCACCGACAGAGTATCAGGCTTTCCAGCACAGTGGGATCCGAAGCTTGGAATTCACGTGACTTGAAGTCGCGGC
>JADMIO010603816.1_pt1 | contig 130256 bp, 109 predicted proteins | sample 8958161 | NCBI WGS metagenome assembly JADMIO01 (sample SAMN16585339, study PRJNA669376) | soil metagenome | isolation source: Crop rotation soil | place: USA: Cullars Rotation, Alabama | collected 2011
GCCGCGACTTCAAGTCACGTGAATTCCAAGCTTCGGATCCCACTGTGCTGGAAAGAGAGTGCCGCGTGATCCCCAGACGCCTGAGCAGCTCCGCATACCGCTTGTCCTCGCGGAACCGAATAAGCCGTCGGTCCGCCTGGAGACTCAGCATCGGCTGGATGCCCCAGTAGCGCTCCTTCGCGAACCAGAGGAAAGCGGAGTCTGCGAGCCCCTGGTCCGCGTACACCATGCCTCGATACGCCGCATATTGTTCGTTCGCTGTGTCAGCATTTGCGAACGCCCGCTCCGCCAGATCGCGCCGGCCCATCTCATCGTAGATCACGGCGCGCGTCCACAGCATCCGAGGACTCCGGGGAACGATGGCAACCGCCTGATCGATGAGTCGCGAGGCCGTGGCGTAGTCGCCATCGTCCGCGTACACCCGCGACATGTTCTGAAGGAGCCAGGGATTTCGGTTGACCCACGCCGCATCGGGCTCATCCCCCGCTGTCTTGCGAAACTGCCGGAGTGCCTCCGCCCGATTGCCGGCGACGTTCAGGAACGTCGCATAATTGTTCTGGGTCTGAAGATCGAGAGGCGCGAGCTCTGACGCCCGTTGCTCCTCGTCCACGGCTTCCTTCGTTCGCCCGAGAATCATCAGCAGGTCGCCGTACCATTGATGCGCCTTGGCATCGTTGGGCGCGAACGAGATCGCTGAGCGGTACTGCGATTCCGACGCGGCGAAGTTGTGCTCCCAGATCAATTCGGTGGCGAGCGCCGTGTGCGCGGACGCCAGCGTGCTGTCGAGCTCCAGACTGCGGAGCGCCGCTCCCTTTGCCTTCGGAAACATCGCGTCGGCGGGCCGGTAGCCGAAATAGCCGATCCGGACATAGGCTTCCGCGAGCTCCGCATACGCTTCCGCATACGTCGGGTCGATCTCCGTCGCCTTCCGAAAGTACACGACCGCCGCCTCGTTTCCCGCTTGCGTCCGATCCTCCCACGCGGTGAGTCCGCGCAGGTACGCCTCGTGCGCCGCCGGGAGCGGAGCGCGCCTCGTTAGGCGACTGTTCCCTCCGTCCTCGACGAACGCCCGCAGCGTGAACGCGCTCAGCGCCAGTGCCGCGAGTGCCGCGCCCCAGAAGACCACGCTCCGTCGCTTTCGCTCGTTAGGCGCCGCGATGGCTCCGGGTTCCGGAATCGCCGGCACCGGCTCCACGCCAGGTCGCGTCGCCGGCGGCGCGGCGCTCGCCTGCTGACTCAGCTCCCTCACGAGATGCTCGAGCTCCACATCGGGCTCGATGTCGAGCTGTCGGCGGACGAGCTCCTGATACTCGCGGCCGTGCCTCACGGCACCGGCGCGGTCGCCGGTCGCTGCCAGCACTTTGATCAGCTTCTTCGCAACGTTTGCCGACAGTGGATCTGCCTGAGCGTGATGGCGTCGCAGGGCGACGTGCCGAGTGTGGTCGCCGGAGCGTTCCGCGCAATCGGCCAACGACTCGATCGCGTGGAGGAGCTGCTGCACGCGGCGCGTCCGTTCAGCGTCTATGAATTCGTCCAGCTCATGGCTGCCTCCAAGATGGCAGCCGTCGAGCAGCGCTCCCTTGTACGCGTCCAGCGCGCTCGCCCAGTCCCCCTCGCGCACGGCGTCGTCGAACGTCCACACGTCCACGGCGACGAGCTGCGCGTTTAGACTGAGCTCCTGCCCCGCGGCCACGATGAGGTCGTCGCCGAGCGCACGGCGGATGGCGTAGATGGTCTGATCGAGCGCATGACGAGCCCGCGCCGCATCGCTCTCCGGCCAGAGGAATGCCTCGATCCGGTGGCGCGACGTGCCTTTCCGGCCAGCCAGGGCCAGTATGGCCAGGAGGCCCAGCCGGCGCCTCTGGAGCGCTTCCGGTGGAACCGGCCCATCGTCGCGCCGCAGTGCCAGCCTCCCCAACAGCTCGAGGATCAACATATGTCGCCTGGAAAGCTCCGGTGACTTCTCGGTGAGCATTCGGTGAGATGGCGACTCCATTATGGCCGGCGAGGCTCGTCGGATCAACAAGAGGTTGACCATCCACTGAGCCGCCCCCGGATGGAGGTTATATATGAAGTATCGAGTCCCCTTCCTCGCCCTCGCCCTCGGCGCTGCCGGTGCATGCGCCGGAACGGATGTGTCACGCATGACGAGTCCGGACGGAACGAACGGCCGCCTGCTCGCGGCCGCGGCGCTTTCCCGGGACGCGTCACCGCGAAGCGGGAGCCTCGCGGTGCAGAAGAACTGTCAATCCTACACCGGCAACGCCGGCGACTTCTGCACCATCACCGCGTCGAACCTCGCCGCGATCCCCGTCGGCACGGTGATCATATATAGAAGTGCCGCGGTGAACGGCATTCTCGACACCGATGTCACGCTCGATCCGCCAGGCCCCGGTAACAACACGGCCTCCGGGCATTGTTTCGTGAATCTCTCGACTGGGCTCGGCACGTGCACCCTGGACGGCGGCACCGGCCGCTTTCAGCACCTTCATGCGACTGCCGACGTCACGCCGCTCGGAGGGCCCAACTTTGCGTGGAACGGGACGTACTCGTACGACGCCTGAAGTCTCGACGGAGCCCGATCGCGCGCCCGCCGGAAGGGGTTCCGGCTGGCGTGGCGTGAATCTCGCCGCACGTGGGAGTAGCGCGGACGCGTAGATCACCAGTCGCGATCCCGCGCAACCCGTTCAAGGGAAATCATGCGGCAATACCGGGAATTCACCGATTCATCGGGCATGGCGTGGAACGTCTACCGCGTCGAGCCACGAGTCGTCTCCGAATCCTTGACCAGGCTCCGTGCGACGCTTCCCCCAATCGAGACCGAACGGCGCCAAGCGTGGCTGCTCTTCGAATCGAGGGGTGGCGATCGCCGCCGCCTGGCGCCGGTGCCGTCGCGCTGGGACGAAGACTGCCCGATGTCCGAGATCGCGCAGTGGTGCGCGGCGGCGGAGCCGATACCACCTGCGCCATTCCGGCGCGAGGCGGATCGCTATCTGCCCGAAGACCGCGATCGATAGCCGAACACGATTCCTGACTTCGCGGCTAGCGCAGCTTCCCGGCCTGGACGAGGACAAAGGTCCCGGAGTAGCGATCTACCGGTGGCGTTAGGCGCCGCTCTCCAGCGCGAAGAGCGCCGGGAGATCGAGTCGACACCTTTATCTGCGGCGCCGCGATGCTTGGTAGATCGCGATCCATTTCTCGGCCGGGATGCTCGCGATCAGCTCTCCGATGACATCCAGCGCCAGGTCATCCGCGCTCCGGAAATGAATGCACGACTTGCCCATGTCGAGCTTCTTGCCTGCCCTGGCGAAACCCTCGCGGAGTCGCCGCGCGTGCTCGGGGTGGCCGTAGGCAGACATAAGGTAGAGTGAGTTGGCATTCTTCTGCGCCGCGAGCGCGGCGTACCATAGCGGCTTCTTATCCGGTGTCATGAAGCGGCTCGTCGGCACGCCATAAACGATCATCCCGCTGCTCATCGACTCCTCGTACCCATCTGGGAGGTGAGCGAGAATCACGTCCCGTGCGGTGACGAGCGCGGCGCGCCGATCGGGCAGCTGCTCGTCGAGGTACTCCTCGGGTGTGCGAGCGGTGGAGCGCATGCCCTGCAACTTAAGCGACTTCGAGGCTACGGCTCACTCCTACCGGTCTCGCGTCGGCTTCTCCGTTTTGGAGCTCGAGTTGCTCGGGTACCCCCAGGCAGCAACCAAAGCAATCGGCTGTGGTGCTCAGACCTCTCTCCGCGCGCGGAGCAGTCAGTTTCATCAGCGTCGTTTCAGCGTCGTTTAAGCCTCATCAGCGGCCTGCTGTTGCTCCGGCGATCGGAACGGACAGCTCGAGATTCGCCCACCGCAGCGTGAGATTCGCCTCACCGGAAGCCCGCGGCTGAATGACGATCGCGAACTGCTCGATGTTGGAGGCCAGATGCCTAACGGCAAGCGGCACCCGGACCAGATCCCGGTCGAAATGATGCTCGGTTCCCCACTGCCCATGCTGGGAGTTGATCACGAGCTCGTACGACGAATTATTCGGCGCGGCATGAACCCACAGTGAATACGTGCCTGCCGGGAGCAGCTTGCCTCCCACCATCAGATCCGCTGTCGTCGTGAGCTGCGTCGCCGCATTCGCGCCGGCACGCCACAGCGTGTCACCGAGTACGCCGTGGCCCCACACCGCTCGGCCACGCACCGACGGCCGGCCGTAATCGATTGTGATCGTCGCGCCATTCAGCTGAGCGCGGACAGTATCACGCGGCGAGAGCGCCGGAGCACCGAGGATGGGAGCGTCGTCCGGCACGTTCGGGAAACGGCGGACCCCGGCGTCCAGATCGAAGCGGGGAACGCGGACTGTTTCCATTCGCGTGGTTGTCGCGCGCGCGCTGAGACTCTGTACCGAACCGTCCCGCGCGAGGGTGAGCAGCAATGGCGCGCGTGGATCCCCGACGCGAACGGAGTCGGCACCTCGAAATACGACCGGCAGTCCGGCGCGCTGGTACGGACCGAACGCACGGACGACGCCGAGCACGGTCGAGTCGCGCCCCGTTGCGCGCGCGCGTGCAACCAGAAGCTCGAGGAGGCTGATGGTGTTCGCGAAAATGGGACCGACGACTTCAGCGATGCCCTTCGTTTGCGGTGCGCTCAGGCTCGACGATGCGACCCTCACGGAATCGCCGCGAAACTCGAGATGCACCGTGTCTTCGAGCTTTCCGGATTGGCGGTGAAGCGAGAGTGCGTACGAGGCTATGGTCCCGTCGGACCGTAATTCAATCACGTAGTGATGGTACATGATACCGCCATATACCGTGACCCAGTCGCCCGTGATCGTCGATCCCGCCCGTTCATACTGTTCGAAGGACAGTGTGTCCCGGCCGAGTGTCGTCACGAATGACGAGGTCTGAATTGGTTGCGGGTTGCCGGTTGCTGGTTGCTGGTTGCTTGTGGAGCACAGACAACAGACCACCGGCCACAGACCACAGATCATATTGTGCTCCCGCGTCGTTGTGAGTTGGTCGGACGGCCATGCAATGGCTCGCACCGTACGAATCCGCGCGATCGATGGTTGCGTCGAGTTTGCGGGCCTTCGTCTTGTAAGCGTTCTGTTGTCATCCCTGGCTGGAGACTCCGCACACTTTCATACTCGATTGCCTGAGGGTCTGGTCTCAGCAACTCCATCAGAAGAGAGCTCGAATGCGTTTTACGACTATATCGTTCGTCATCGCCATAGCAGTCGCTACCACGACGCCGCCCCCGCGCGCCTTTGCTCAGTCCCCGTCACTCGCGAGCGTTTCGGACTCGGAACCTGCACTCGCGACCTTCCTCGTCGGTCGCTGGTCGTGCCGCGGTGGAACGCCGGCGGGACGTCGACTGGATTCACAAGTGTTCATCCGGCGCGCTGTCGGTGACCACTGGCTCGAGGTGACTCATCAGGACGTCCCGCCCGGACGATACATGTCGGAAAGCCTCTGGCCCGCGCGCTCACGCGGCCGCATGGCGAGCGTTGTCTACGACAATTTCGACGGGGACCGACGGTTCATCGCCGCTTCGTGGACCGCCGACTCGATTGTGTGGGTTCGCGACACGAGCGAAGCGAACGCGCGATTGGAATCATTCACCTATCGCCGGATGTCGCCTGCGACATACTGGTATGCCTGGCACGTCGTTCGTACGCGGGGAACGCCGATCGTGCTCGGCGATTCGGCGACGTGTGCTCGAGTTGAATGAGAAGGGCGTTAGCGGCTGATCTCAGGCGCGAACAGCGCGGCGATGTGCGACGCGGTCGACCCGTCATACCACGTCCGATTGGAGTCTCCGTGTGCCGACTCAGAAGGAAGCGTACGACGAGCTCTGTGCGTATACACTCACGCATGGCGACCCGAAGTTCATTCACCAGCATGTCGTCGACGCGTTCGCCGCACAGCACGCTACCGACGCCAGTAAGCCAATTGGCGTGACGTTCGCCCTCGCCGGCTTGTACCTGCATGTCGAGAAAGGCCTCACCGGCCGAGAGGTTCAGCGCGCGCATATGGCGATGGCGAAGCAGAAGCGCGATTGGCCACGCTTCGTGCTCCCGGCCAATCGCGGCGACGTGACAGCCGTCGATGTCCTCGCGGCGCGCGAGGGTCCGGATCGCGATCGCGCGATCGACTCGTGGTGCAAGTCAGTCTGGTCCGCGTTCGCGCCAGCCAACCGCAACACGCTGATTCAGCTGCTCGCGGAGTATCGAATCGGCTAATCGGACGCAGAATGAAGATTCCCGAGGCGGGGTGCGGGAAGCTGGTCTGAACGTTGCGGCGGTGGTGAGGCATGAAGCTTCTCGTCGCCCTGCTCATCGCGGTTGCCGGATGCGCCGGCCATGATGCCGTCACCGGCCCGTCGGATTCCGGATTCCCCAACTCGGTCAAGCTCCAGAGTGATGTGGGCGACTTTATCGGCCAGGGGAAGACGTACGAGTACACGACGGCGAACGCGATCATCAGTCTTCAGTCGGGCGGAGTGGATCTCGAGATCAGCATTCAGGGCGACGAGAGCTGGACCGGCACGTTTCACATCCCGAGCAACACCGGCCAGCTCGCCGTAGGCACCTACGGCTCGTCGACGCCGCTGTCGATGTCCTGGGATGGCGAGGGTCGCGGCTGTGGCTCTGTCACCGCGACCGTGACGATCGATAGCGTCTCGTACGCGAGTGGCAGCCTCACGTCGCTCGACATGCATTTCGAGCAACACTGCGACGGCGCGTCCGCGGCGCTTCATGGGACCATTCATTGGAAAGCCGGCGATCCCACCAAGATCCCTGGGCCGGTGAATCCCATTCCATCGACGCTCTGGCGGCCGAGCATCTCGCTCCCGAGCAGCGGCAATTACGTCTATCTCGCCAGCGAGGCCGGCGACTACATCGGCAACGGTGGAACGAATCTCTACACGTCGGCGAACAGCACCATCAACGTCACAGCGAGCGGTGCGCACGTTGCCATCGTGATCAACAGCTACGATTGGACTGGCGATTTTCAGGGAATGATCTCGCTCGAGCTGCTCCAGACAGGCTATTACCCGAACCTGCACCGATACCCGTTCAATAATCCCGCGCGCGGTGGATTGAGCTGGTCGGGGATGGGTCGCGGTTGCAACACGCTCACGGGCTGGTTCGCTATCGACGCTGTCACGTACACGAATACGACGCTGACCTCCATCGACCTCCGCTTCGAGCAGCACTGCGACGGCCAGACCCCGGCGTTACATGGCGCGATTCACTGGCATGCCTGACGCATAACGCCGCTGCCGCTCCGGATTCGAGTAGCGCATCGGTGCCGCGTCATCCGCGGCATCGAGTGCACCTTCATTTTCCGTCTTGGCAGTTTGCTGTCGGCTTTATTTCGGTAACGTGGCGTTCGCGGCACTTCATGTGGCATTCGCGCGAGCTTACGTGCCGTTCACGACAACTCACGTCGCGTTCGCGGCCGCTGAGGTAGCATTTTCTGGCGCTCACATCGCATTCGCGGGCCCTCATGTCGCATACGCGCGCCCTGAGATCGAATTTTCCTTTCCTCACGTGGCGTGTTGCGCTGCTCACCTCGCGTTCACTGGCGCTGAGCAGGCGTGCAAACCCGCCGAGGTGGCGTTCGCCGCACCACAGGTCGTGTATGCGTCACCTCATGTCGCGTTTTCACGGCAACAGGTGCCGTGTCGAGGTCATCTCGTCGCCTTCCCATCTGCTGAGATGCCGTTGTCGAGCGCTCAGGTGACATTCACGGGACCTGAGATGCCGTGCGCGCGACCTCTCGTGCCGTTTCGGCCACTCGAGGTGGCGTGAGCGCGGCCTCACGTGGCATTTCCGGTTGCTCACGTGACATTTTCGGTTGCTCACGTCGCGTTTCCGGCGCCTCCAGCGACGTGTTCTGTCGCTCACACAACGTATCGGCCGCCTCACGTGACGTATCGCGTAGCTCACGTGGCGTTTCGGCTGCCTCACGTGACATTTCCGGCGCATCATGTCAGTTTCGCGTTCCCAACGGTGATGTACGCGCGGCCTCACGTCGTCTTCAACTTTGTTCACGTCAGATTTTCGTTCCCTCACGTCGCATTCGCGACACCTCACGTGAGCTTCGCTCGACTCGATGATGAATTCGCACCACTCGATGACTGATTTCCGCGCGGTGGCTCGAGTCCGCCGCCCAAAGATCGAGATTCCGCACCTCGTGACTGGCCAGCAGCACATCGTCGACCAGCGTCGGCGCTCGCTGTCTCGTAAGACCGACCCTGGGTCCAAAGCCAACTTCGCTCCCTCTCAGAATCGGTGCGCGACGTGTCGTTGCGCGCGCAGAGCATGGTGTGAATGCCACCTCGAGAGGCGGAATCGGGACATCGTGGAGCGCGTTCACGGCAAGCCAAGGGTTCATCGCGCCATCGTGTCAGTGCAACGCGAGTTGATGGAGCGCCAGCGGACCTTGTCATGAGAAGACCAGGACATGATGGACAGTAACCGCCACTCGCCATCCGGTATTCGCGTCACCGTGGGATGTTGCTCGTACTTCGTGCTCCTTTTTCCCGTCTCGGTCGAGTTGACTACTGCTTTGCTGTTCTCGAGCGATTCGAGCTCGATGATTTATTTGTCGCGTGAAGAATTACCCCGCCTTGGCCGACCGCCCACACGTCGTCGGCGCGGCTTCCCCAGATCGCGAGCATGGATGCGCCGCTCGCGGTGATCGTCGTGAGCTGCCAGCTGTCGCCGGAATATCGGCTGAACAGAGTCCCGATATCTCCCACCGCCCAGACGTCGCGCGCACCCGTTGCCCACACACCAAACAGGTTCAGAAACAGTCCCGGTATCTGAACGTCATTCCACGCCGTGCCGTCATAATGGCGAATCGTTCCACTCAACCCGACAGCCCAGACATCGTTCGCCGAGCTCCCCCACACCGCCCATAGATTCTGTCCGGTTCCCACGTCTCTCCAACTCGATCCGTCATAGTGCGCGAGGGAGCCGAAGTCGCCGACGGCCCAGACATCGTTGGGAGCGCTTCCCCACACACCGAGGAAGCTCCTGTCGGTCGAGAACCCTGGCGACGCGTCACGCCAGCTGGCGCCGTCGTAATGCAGGATCGTGCTCGACACACCGACCGCCCAGATGTCGTTAGGTGCTGTTCCCCACACGGCGCGCAACGCGTTATGCGTCGGCGTTGGCGACACACTGCTCCACGCGGTGCCGTTGAAATGGAGAATCGTGCCGTTCCACCCAACGGCCCAGACGTCGGACGCCGAGCTTCCCCACACGCCGTACAGTCCCTGTCCCGTTAGGCCGAGCGCTGCTCGGCTCCAGGTGAGCGCGATGCCCGGGTCTGGCGAGCTCACCGTCATGAGCGTATAGCCGGGGACTCCTTCGACGCGCGCCTCGACCGTCGCCTGGCCGCTGCGCGTACCGGTGACCCGCGCCGTGCGAACATCCTGCGCCGCGACATCCGCAACGTTGGGATTCAGGGAGCGCCATTGTACTTGCGGCGCGGCGATCGGCTGCAGCAGCGAGTCGCGCGCAACGACCTCGACGTTCACTGCCGATCCAATTCCCGTGATCTCCACACTCGAGGGAGTGATGGAGACGCTGCGCGCTCGCTGGCGCACAGTAATGGCAATCTCTCCGCTCGCGCCTCCCGTCACTGCCCTCACCGTTGTCTCGCCATTCGCGACCGCGGTGACGACACCGCTTGCGTCGACGGTTGCCACTGCCGGTGCGGTGCTGCTCCACGACACTGCCCTGCCGCTGACGGGAGCTCCATCGCTGCTCGTGACCGTCGCCTTGAGCTGCTCGTGCTGGCCGATGGCCACGAGCAGCAGGCTCGCGGGGCTCACCGCGAGCGACACGGAAGGCGTTGCGTCGGTGGTGCTGCGCCCGCAGGCAACGACGAAGATCACCAGCGATAGCCAGCGCGCGGGCATCATGGCGTGAGCACGATACCGGTTGGCACCTGACCGACGGGGATCGTCGCCACCACCGTATTGCTCGAGAGATCGATCACGTTGACGGAGCTCGTGCCGGGGATGATGCCGGCGGTGCGATACGCGAACTTTCCGTCGGTGGTGATGACGATGGCGCTTCGGGAGGTTGGCGATCGCGGCACGGTGATCGTCGCTACGATCGAGTAATCCGACGTCGAGATCTTCCAGACGCGATCCTCGCCGCTGGCGTAGAGATAGGCGCCATCGGGTGACACGGCCAAGCCAAACGCCGGTACAGGCAGCGTCCGCTCGACAGTGTGATCGGCGGTCTTCACGACATTGACGATGTTGTTCACCGGGGTGCTGGTGACATAGGCGTGCGCGCCGTCCGGCGCGAACGCGATCTCGTACGCGTTGCCGCCGACGCTGAACATCGCGATCTGGCTATTCGTCGCCGTCTCGATGACCTCGACGGTGCCCGAGGTCTGGCTCGTTACGTAGACGAACGCGCCATTCGGTGCCACCGCCACGCCGACCGGCTCCACGCCGGATACCGCGATGTCGCCAAGGACGGTGTTGGTCGCTGTCGATATCACCGAGATCGGCCCGTAGCTGAACGCGAAGCGGTTGGCGACATACGCGCGAGCTCCGTCAGGCGTGATCCCGATCCCGACGGGACCGCCGCGCCCACCGACGAAATCCATGGGAATCGTCGCGACAACCTCGTCCAACGCGGTCTCGATCACGGAGATGCTATTCGACAGCGCATTGGTCACGTAGACGCGATTGCCGTTAGGCGTCGCGGCGATGCCGCTGGGGCTCGCGCCCACCGGGATCGTGCCGATCACCATGCCTGTCGCCTGCTCGATGACCGTCACGGAATTGCTATTGTTCGAGGGCACGTACGCGCAGGGACAGGAGCCAATTGGAAAGGCGTCGCTGGTGGCGCCGCCGAGCGCGTCGGCGCTCGCGATCAACGTGTATGCGCCAGTGCGATCGATCGTGAGGTCGGCGAATCGGGCGACGCCGCCAACCGCCGCGACGGTGCGCGTGCCGCCGAGCGCCGCCGCGGACGGGTTGGCGCCGAGGCTCAGCGTGACGTGGTCGGTGGCGTCAGCAACCTTGAATCCGTTCGCGTCACGCTCCGTGACCTCGACCGCGGGCGCGAGCGGTAGCGAGACCTTGCGTCCTGTCGGCTGCACGGTGAACGCGAGGCCTACCGGTACCTGGCGGACGACGATCGACGCCGCTCCGGTCACCGATCCCGCAGCGGCATTGATGGAAACAGTGCCGTTGCCCTTCGCGGTAACGAGGCCCGCTGACGTCACGCGCGCCACCATCTCGTTCGCGGAGCTCCAGGTGATCGGCTTGCCGGCGATCGGATGCTCGTTCGCGTCGAGCGCAACCGCAGTGAGCTGAGTCTGCGCCTCGAGCGCATCGAGCGTTTTGGACGCTGGCGTCACTTCAATGCTGGCGACCGATTGCGAGACGAGGACGACCGCGGTTCCGTTGATCCCATCGACCGTCGCGTGAATCGTCGCCTGGCCGTTCGCGGCCGCCGTCACGAGCCCTGAGGCATCGACGCTGGCGATGGTGCTCGCATCGGACGACCACGCGAACGTCTTTCCCGGAAGCTCGGCGCCGGTCTTGTCACGCGCGGTGGCCACGAGCCGCGTCGTCGCGCCGAATGCATCGAGCGACACCGAGCCCGGTTCGATCACAACGGTCGCGATCGTCGGCACGGGAGGCGTCGGCTCCGTGCCGCCGCCATGGCAGCCCGCGAGTACCACCGCGGCTAGAAGGAAGACGTTGCGCATGTCGGTCCCTCCGATCGGTCCAAGGTGGGAGCCGCGCGCCATGTGCGCAAGTTTTCAATCGAAGACCGGTGAAACTGCCTTACGACGGACTTGCGCTACGGCGAAATGTGTTCGAGCTGAATGACAGATTACTCGGCCCGCAGCGCCGCCATCGGATCGGCGTTCGTCGCTCGACGCGCCGGAGCGAACGTCGCCAGCATCACGACGATGAGCAACACCACGCTGACGAGCATCAACAGCGCGGGCTGCGTCGGGGTCACGTCGTAGAGGATACGGCTCAGCCACTGCGCGAACACCAGCGCGAGTGCCAGTCCAGCGGCCAGGCCGACGAGCGACGTCGCCGCCGATTGGCTCAGCACGAGCCGCATCACGTGCGGACGCTCGGCGCCGAGCGCCATGCGCAGCCCGAGCTCTCGCCGCCGCTGCGATACGAAGAAGCTCATCACCGCGTAGACTCCAGCCGCTGACAGCAGCAGCGCCATGACGGCAAATCCCGTCAGCAGCTCACCGAGCACGAGGCTCGATTCCCGCGCGCTCCGCACGACCGCATTCATCGTCCGCGCATTGTACGCGGGCAGCGCATGATCGACTTCCGCAATGGCTTTCCGCACCGCCGGCGCGAGCGAGGCAGCGTCTGAATTGCGTGCCCGCGCTACCAGCGTCACGTAGGTCCATGGATCCTGGGCGTACGGTCTGTAGAACTGCGGCTCGGGAGTGTCGAGCAACGACGTCTGCTTGATGTCGGGCACGATGCCAACGACCTCGGCGTCACCAAGTCCGGTGTCGACGTGCTTGCCGAGGACATCGCCATGTGGCCAGTACCGGTGAGCGAAGGTCTCGCTGACGATCGTGACGAGGGGCGCATCCTTTCTGTCGCTCGCGACGAACTCTCGACCGGCGAGCAGCGCAATGTGCATTGTCCGGAAGTAGCCGGGAGTGACAATCGTCCCCGTGATCATGCGCTTCGCCCTGCTATCGTGCTCGCTCGCGTCGCCCTCGATGCGCGCCGCGAACTGCGAGCAGCACCCGTCCACGGGCGTGAGCGATGCCGCCCCGACCGAGGCAACGTCGGGCAGCAGCCGGAGTCGATCCTCGATCCCCTCGACGAGTCGAGCGCGGCGCGCACCGTCATAACGATTGGCGTCCATGGTGACGCGGACGCTGAGCACTCCGGCCGGATCGAAGCCGAGCGGAATTTGCTCGACATGACGAATGCTCTGGATCGCGAGCGCGGCCCCTGTACTCAGCGCAACGCCGAACATGATCTCGACGGCGACGAGCGCCCGTTGCAAGCCCTGCCGCCCTGCGACGACATGGCCGTCGCGCAGCGTGAACGCCGGCCGGAGCCCCGAGAGCATCAGCGCCGGCGCGATGCCGAAGAGAATGCCCGCGAATGCGCCGGCCGTCAGCGAAAAGAGCAGAGCGGCGCCGTCGATGTCGAACGTCATCCAGGCAGGACGGGCGCCGATCACGGCGTGAGAAACGAAATCGACGGACCACGCGGCGAAACCGCAGCCAGCCGCGGCACCGACGATCGCCAGCAAGACACTCTCGGTAAGGAGTTGCCGCACCAGTCGCGAGCGCGTGGCACCGATGGCAGCACGGATCGCAATCTCGCGCGTACGGGCGGTTGCACGAGAGAGTTGAAGCGCCGCGACATTCGCGCAGGCGACGCCCAACATGAGCAGCGCCGCGACCGTCAGCGCGGCAAGCGAGTGACTCGCGTCGCCAACGACGCGATCGCGGAACGGGTCGACAGTGGTTGAATACGCGCGATCATCGTCTGGGTACTCGCGTGCGAGCTCCGCGGCGATGCGACGCATGTCCGCTCGCGCCGCCTCGATCGTGACACCCGGAGCGAGTGCGCCGAGTACGGCGAGATTGCGCTGCCCCCGCTTGTCCCGCCCCTCGAGCGGATCGCGCCCGAGCGGCACCCAGAGCTCGGCGCGCGATGGATACCTCCAATGATCGGGGATGACGCCCACGATGTCGCGGCGATTCCCGTCGACGATGACGGTGCTCCCGATCGCCTGTCGAGCAGAGCCGAACTGCCGCTCGGCGAAGTCGTGCGATACCAGGATCACCGGGGGCCCTCCCGCCCGGTCCTCGTTAGGCAGGAAGAGCCGGCCGAGCTCCGCGCTCACGCCAAGCGTTCGAAAGAGACTCGCCGAGACGAGCGCGCCGCGGACGCGCTCCGCCTCGGCGCGCTGCACCGTGAAATCCACCTCGCCCACGGCGGCCAACGATGTGAAGGAGCGCTGTCGGTCGAGCCAATCGAGATAGTCGAGGTATGAGGTGCTGCCCGAGTGGTGATCTCCCGCGCGGGATGAACCGACGAACATGAGGCGATCGCCGGCGGGATACGGCAGGGCTCGAACGAGCAGCGCATCGGCGACGCTGAAGATGGTCGTCGTGGCACCGATGCCAAGAGCGAGGCAGACAATTGCCGCGATCACCGCGCCTGACTGCCGGCCGAGCACTCGCACGGCGAACTGCACATCCTGAAGGAGCGTCCTCATGCTCGGTTCCTCGATAGCAATGCGCACCCCTTCCCAGAGAAACCTTCGTGCCTCGCGGCGAACATCGACAAGTGGGTGCGAATTCCGACGTTACGCTGATTCGTCGAAAGGGAGCATCGTCGACGACTGTCCGCTTCTGGGAAGCCGAGTTCGCGAGCGGACGCACCGACTCCAGCAGGTATCGCCATTGACTTCGTGCAGCAGAGTCGTCGTGCCTAACGACAGCGCCGCACCCCACGCGCGCCGCGTCGCGTCAGCCGGTGCTGACATACGTCCATGCCGCGCGGCCGTGGAGCACAGTGCCTGGTACCCAGCTCGGCCACCCCGACTTGCGCAGCCACTTTTCCGCAGGATGTGTTCGCGGCATTCCAGGTCGCCAACCGCCGAGATGCGCGTGCGTGACGAACAGTCCGGGCGTAGCGACGCGGCTGGTGACCGCCTCGAGCGCGCGCTCGCGCGCTCCGTCGTCGAAGAGCTGAAGGGTGCGTCGCTCGATCACGACATCGAATGGGCCGGGACAGACCGTGGGATCGAGCAGGTCGCCGGTCACACATTCGGCGCGCTGCTGGTTTTCGGCGATGGCCCTCCGGACCATCTCGATCGCGAACGGAGACAGGTCCATGATCGTGACGTCGAACCCTGCCTCGATGTAGCGTCGTGGCTCGATCGCGAGGCCGTTGCCGACGAAGAGCACGCTCCGCAGCCCGTTCTCGCGCATTGCCGCGATCACTTCGTCCGACCTGCTCAACGCGTCGAAGATCTGGATGTCCAGGAAGCCTCTCGCGACCTGAGCGTGCCAGTAGACGTCCCACGGCGCGGGATCGTGCGTGTCGTTCGGCGGGACCAACCAAGCCAAGTCGTCGGCGGCAACATCGTGTGTCTGAGGGCGCGGCGGCTCGGATCCGCGGCGGAGGAAGAGCCGCTCGAGGAAACGGAAAGGCATTTGCGGTTAGGCGCCACTCTCAGGCGTGAATAGCGTCGGGACGTCGAGCACAAACGACTCGGCCCGCGCGGCGCGCCACACCAACGAGTCGCGGACAGTTACGTCCTCATGGCGCGGCCGCACAACCCGGATCTCGCGGCGCTCGCCGTCGACGATCCAGTATTCCGCGGCGCCGGCATCGAGGTAGTACTCGCGCTTGTTGAGGAGATCGCGTCGGCGCGTCGTGGGCGACAACACTTCGACTACGAGGAGTGGCGGCGGCAGCTTCTCCCAGGCGTTTCCATGACTGCCTAACGGTACTCGCCGAGCCATCAGGTCCGACTCGGCTTCCGAGCCCTCGAAGCAAATGACCGCGCGAGGACGATACACCCTCCCAATGCCATGGCTCTCGACGTATCGAGTGAGCATGGCGCTCAACCGCGCGAGCACCTCTTCGTGGTCGACCGAAGGCGGCGGAGTCACGAACAGCTCCCCGCGAATGAGCTCGTACTTGTTGCCGTCGTCCGGGAGCCGGTGCACCTCCTCGAGCGTCCACACCTTTGTATTCGTCGCCATGGGAATGGCCTACCTTTTCTCAGGCTGCCGAGCGTACGCTCGGCGCGTGCGCAGAGTCAAGGGCGCCGGCGCTCACGACGGGGCTCAGTTGACACGTGGATGATTTCGCTCCACGGTGCAATCTGGTGATGGCGGTCCGAAGCATCGACATCTCCACAGTGGCGGATGACATCTTGTTCCGCCCGCGCCGAGCCGAGCACATTATGGCTATGCCTGCAACACAGCGCCATTGGACCGCGAGCGAGGTGCGGCAGCTCATCGCCGAGAACCCGCTGCAGACGCCGCGTTACGAGCTCCTGGACGGCGAGCTCCTCGTGACACCGTCGCCGAGCGGGCCGCACCAGCGCGCAGTGAAGCTCCTTGTGACGGCACTCGACCAGTATCTCGACCTCAATCCGGTCGGCGTCGCATACATCTCCCCGATGGATGTGGAGCTCGAGCCAGAGGCGCTCGTTCAGCCTGATCTATTTGTCGTGCCGCCTCACGAGTCGCGCCGGATCCTTCATGAGATGCCGGTTCGCGAGGTGATGATCGCGGCGGAGGTTTTGTCGCCGAGCAGCGGCCGGTACGATCGCGTGATCAAGCGACGTGTCTACAGCCGACATCTCCACGAGTACTGGATCGTGGACCTCGATGCGCGGCTCGTCGAGCGCTGGGTCCTCGGAGCCGAGCGGCCGGAGGTGTTGGTCGACGCGCTGGAATGGCAGCCGACGGGAGCGACAGAGCCGTTCCGTCTCGACCTGCCGAAGTACTTCGCCCTGGTGTTCCATGAGTGATGGGGGCGATGCCGTGGCCGATGCTGCACTGGTGGGTGGCTCGTTCAATATCGTCCAGAGATGCTTTCTCTGGACGACCCCGAGCGTGCGAGCCCGTGAGCTCTTAAGCCCGAGCGTGTGAGCGGAGAGCAAAGAGCTTAGAGCTCGAAAGAGGCGCTGGGTGCGGATTCCTCCACGTCGGTCTCAAGTTTACGAAGCTAAGTGGGCCTGCTGGGCTGGTGCCTCCACCTTGTCACGGTCCAATTTTGGCCGTCGCCAGCACGACAATATCGCGCAGCTTTCCTTCGTCAATGAGCGCGGTACTGTGAGCGCTGGCGTCGGGAGCAGCATTCCCCGCATCCGTGACTGAGAGCCGCAACGTCGCCTTGGGCGTCGCCGCGCTCAGCGCACTCGTTAGGCTCAGCGACGCTTCGTAGAGACCCGAGGCCCCGCGCGTCCCACCAATCTGAGTCGGAACGAGTGCGCCGGTTCCGGCACCGACGGAAACCGCGGCGGTCGGCTTCTGTGACGCCACCGCGCCTTGCGTCACGAACGCGAGACCCGTCGCCGTCCAGCTGACGGTTGGGCTGGCGGCGTCCCCGTGCAGCCATCCGGCGATGAAGGCCGGCAGCTGTCGCTCGGTAATGTCGATCGCCACCGTCGTGTTGGCGGCCGAGCTGACGAGCATTCGCCACGCATCGGGGAAGTCGTGACGTAGACTCAGCGCGATCGGCACGCCCGTGTTCTTGAGGATCGTGTGCAACGCGCCCGCGGTGCTGCTCGTGGTGCTCTCGACCGCGGTGCGCAGATCGGCGTCGTCTTCGGCCGTGTAGTCGATGCGCATGATGACGTCGCTGATCGTGCGATAATCGAAGACGCGGAAGCTCTTGGGGAGCGTCAGCTTCCAGTCGCTGATCGCGCCTGCGCCCTCGAACGGCATGTATCGTTCGTCCCGGAACGAGAACTCGAACACGCCGGCGTCATTCTGGGCGCTGCTGGCCGCGATCGTCGTCGAATGGCGCAGTGGCACATCGACCAGTGCGTCGGCAAGTCTCGGATTCTGCCGGATCCTGCTGCCGGTGAGCTCGAGCGTCGCGCCGATGTTGAGGTACGGCCCCGTCACGCATGGAATCGAAAGACGCACGGACTTGATGCGGCGCTGGTAATGGCCTGGGTACGTCAGGGCGAACGCCATCTCCGGTATCGAGAACGTGCAGCTTCCCTGCTCTCGCAGCTTGAGCAGCTGCGACGGTGCGAGCTGGCTCAGGGCGAACGATTGCTCGACCTCGAGCGTTCGATAGTTCGTCTCGATGAACCGGCGCTCGAGCTGCTGCAGATCGATGAGCAGCCGGTCACCAGCGAGAAGACCTCCATTCGTCGCATCCCAGTACGAATCACCAATGAGCGTCTCGGCGCCCGTCTCGGGGCGCTCGAACCGATACGCGCGCTCGGCGAGCCGCGCCGTCGCGAGCGCGTCATTGAATCCGAGACGATTCAACTTCTGCATTTCCGTGGACAGCCATACGAAGCGGCCAAAGTTGGTGAATCGGTCGCGCATCAGATCGAAGACTTCCTCCGCCTGCTCGATCGAGCGTTGGTGGATCTCCTTCGCCTCGCTGGCGATGTCGCGCCGAAACTGAGCAGCCGTGATCTGTTTGGCGAGAACGTCAAGCTCCTTGTTGGCGGTGTCAACCTGGTGCTTCCACTCTTCAGCGCGTCGCTCGAAAGTCGCTCGGCCGGCAGCGGCGCGCGACTGGATGTCCGCTACCGACCCGAGCGCGGAATAGACGGCACCGAGATTCTGGAGTGCCGCGCCAACTTCGGCGCCCCCGTACTTCATCGATGTCGGCGCGCCTACTTGAGCGACCAGGTGCGCGATGGCTGCGACGCCCTGATAGAGACTGCCCGCGGTGTTGAAGGCGGCACTCAATGACTGGTTGTTCTCCTGGACGGTTTCGGAGCCGGAGAGCCCAGCCGCGAGCAGCTGCGCGAAGTGATCGCGCCGGTACTCGGTTGCGAGTTGCTGGCGCTGCAGGCTTTCGAGCGTGTCCTGCGCTGCCTGCACCTCGAGATCCATCGTCTTCGACCGTATCGAGAGCAGGTTCTGCTCGTGGATCGTCCGCAGACGTTGCAGCTCTTCCGCATCGCGCTTCTCCATTGCGCTCTGAAGCTGACTCCCGAAGCTCTGCACCGTGGACGCGTGCTGCTTTGCCTTCTCAATGAGATATGCAAATCGATACGGGGGCAAATCGCCGCTCGTGGCGTTCAGCACGTCATCGAGCGAGAGCCCGGCGGCGCGGAGACGCACGAGCATGTGCGGGTCGATCGGCGGTTGGAATAACGACGGCAGCCGGCGAACGCCCGAGATGTCCATGCAGTTACGAATGTTATAAAGCCGGTTCTCGACGCGATCCCAGTACGCCATCAGCTCGTCGTTTTCGGGAATGCAGAAGATCAGCTTGGAATCGAGAAGGTCGGCCGGCTTGAACGAGGGCGGATTCTGCTGTGGAATCTCGCGAGTCGGGATGTCGCGGCCGGTGTATTTGATGTCGAGCTGCTCGACGTGCTTGTCCGGCAGGAGACCGCCAACGCTCACGCCACCGGCGCCGCCAATGGGGAAACCGCCGCCCAACGGCGTGTCCGGCGGACCGATCGGGTCGCCCCCCAGTGGCAGTGTCGGACTCGAGGTGCCGAGCACCGTGAAGCCGCCGCCACCACCGGCTCCGCCGAGCGCGGTGGCGCCGGCGTAGACCTGAGCGAGGGAGGTGCCTCCGGCGCTGCTCCAGATGGTATTCCCCGCCGTGTTCCAGCCCACGGGGTTGGAGGCTCCATATGGCGGGACGCCGTCACCATATGATCCATGTCCATTGCCATTCCCGCCCAATGCCATCGGTGCCGCCAACAATGCATGCATGCGGTTGGCATATTGCGGCGCTGGGGGAAGTGCCACGTACGCACCGTCGTTCTCCTGCCGGATCTGGGCGGTGATGGAGAAGAGCTCGACCTCCTCGATGAGGAAATCATCCGGCTGCGCGGTGGTGAGTGTCGGCGCGATCGTCGCGTACGTGGCGGGAGTGGCTTGATCGATCCCACACGGCCCAACTGATTCCGGTCGTGGACCGAGGATCTCCGAGGCCATCACATAGAGCATCGTCGCCTCGTTGACCGACTCCATGGTGAATTCAGTAAAGAGGCTATCACCCCAGTCGAGCAGGGTGTCGACGTAGCGCATGAAGATGGCCTTCGAATACGCGGAGGCGCGGAGGCGGGCGATCGCGTGCGGATTGAATGGATCGCTCGCGTACGCGCGCAGCTGGTCGGCGTTCGTGAATTGCCCGCTCACGTCCTTGAAGGTTGCTTGCCCCGCCAACTGACGGAACTCGGCATAGCGCCACACTCCTCCCGTCCCAGAAGACGCGTCGGTGGCCGTGGGATCGAAGAGATAGCTGTACCACTGGAGCGCCGTCTCGAACTTCTGCCGGCTGTTCGCGAAGTCGGCGAGGAGGAATGGGATGTGGAAGAACAGCTCCCGTATGTACTGAGCGAGCGTGTGCGACTTCCCCGTCTCGAATGGCTTGGTCGGCACGCCCGGCGCCGGAATGGACCCGAATCCGAACGGTGAGGAAGCCTCGTTGAGCTTGTTGATCTGGAAGGCGGTGCTGAGCATGCTCTCGAGCTTTCCGACCGCGATCTCCTCACCAATTCGGGAGATGAGCGAAGACGACAGCCGCCACATCCGGTAGTTGCTCGCGGTGCTCTGCGCGAACAGCACCTGCCCGGCCGCGTGGTAGATGCGGCTCTGCGTATTGCCGCCAACGATCTGCGCGTCGAACTGCGTCGGCAGGGTGAGCCCAGTGAGCGTGAAGCCCTGCTGTGCCGCGCTCGTCGTTGCCGAGAGAAGCGGAGTAGGAGTCGTGTCGCCGTTAGGCGTCGCATCGCCTGACCAGAGGTCGACGGCTTCCCGCGATGCCGCGCTCTGACCATCGCTCCGCGGCACGAACATGGTCACGAGCGACGCCGAGTCGCCCTGGCCGAGGACGGCGGGGTAGGTCCGCTCCCACTTCGGGCCTTCAGGAGCGTAGTTCTCGATGGGCTCAGTGTGATCGCGGTTGCGAATGTCAAATTCCGCCGCTGGCAGAAGCAGCTCGTAGTCGACGGTAGGATTGTTGTTGTCCGCAAGGAGTTTCAGGAGCTTCGTCGGCCAGTCGGAGTCGGTGATATCCAGTACACCATACACAATGCTGTTATCGGCGTGGTCCATCACCTTCACACTGCGTGGGCTGACCGGATCATCGACGATCCGCACGTCTGAGCGCGCCTGAGAATCATCTTCAACCTTCAGGGTCTGCGGCGCCGTCCACTTGCCGTCGAGACGCAACTGCGAGAACCGCGTGCGCACCGTATGGCGGTACTTCGTGAATCTGGTCGTACCATTCGCAAATTCACTAATAGGGCGCGTGCTGATCTCGATCCAGAAAACGAACAGGCGGCCTCGGAAGAGAATCGGTGAGACCCGTCTCACCGGAATCTGCAGATCGATTTTGAGCCATGGCGCGTAATGCACGGCGAGCGGATCGCTCGCCGAGAGATTCTGGACGGCGCGATAGTAGTGGATCGGCGGATCGGTTGGCGTCACACCGAAAAGATGCAGCACGTCGCTGTTGGTGTCGTGATACGCGCCGGCGATCTCGAGCCGCGCCAGCTCGTCGAGGCCGTGCAGGTAGTTCGCATACGCATCGAGCACGCTCTGGTCAGTCAGCTGCTTCTGAAGGAGTGCCTCCTCGAGCTCCTTGAACAGTGGCGTCTTGTCGTCGCGAAGGCCGGGCTCGACGTAGTTCTCTGGGAAGAGAAAGACCTTCCGGTTCGCTTCCCACACGCGATAGTTCTGACGCCAGCTCCACTCCGCCCGTGGCTCCAGAGGCAGCTCGACGCTCGGGACCGGGCTGCCGCCCTGCTCGAGGCGCATGATGACGCGATACACATACAGCTGCACGCTGGAGATCGCCGACACGAGCTCCGACGTGCGCGCACACCCCTCCTGGGACACGTCGATCAGGAACACCTCGTACATGTCGTCAGGCGTGGCGAATCGGCCGGGCATCCCCGCGACGTTGATCGGCGGATTGATCAGGTACTCCACGAGACCGTCGCGCTGGCGCGACCGAATGCGATCGTCGTACGGCTCGACCTTCGCCGCGAAGGTTGCGTCGTCGGCGTAGTGGCTCCGGAAGAGTCCCCGCACACCATCCACGGCACTCGTTAGATCAACGAGGTTATCCGAGACAGCGAGCTTGAGGGTTGTCGCGGCGGCGCCGAGTGATTTCGCGAGGGCAGCGGCGCGGCGCAGCTGGTCCACGCCATCAATATTGCTGCCCAGCTTCGGCGCGAGCGCATCGAGTAACGCCTTCGCTTGCGCGGTGTCGATACGCAGAGTCGCCGCGACGACACTCGGGCTTGCGTTCTGCCACCCTGTCGTCGCGCTGAGCAGGGTGCGAAGTGCGCTGCTGTTGTCGGTCGACTCGTCGCCATACGCCGGATCGGCGGGTTGCGCCGCGGCGACATAGAGCGCGATGCGCCGTACCGTGTCGACACCGATGGCCAGCGTGTCCGTTGCGTGGGCGAGGGGCAGCGACAGCCCGAAGACGCTCGGCTTGCTGCCAATGAACGCGATTGCGTCACGGTCAAAGACCGGATTCTTCACCAGCACGGAAAGGCGCGCGACTTTGGCCACGAGATCCTCGAGCACGACCACCGGTCCACCCTGCAGCGCGATGGCGATGCTCACGGAGCGAGGTGGTGTATCCGCCCCCACGGGTGGCTCGATGAGCGCGATGAGCGAGCGCACGCGCTCCGCAGTGGTGGCGAGCGCCGCGGCCAGCTTCGTCGTGACGATCTCCATCGGATGATGCCTGACGAGCAGGGCGCGCGCCTTCGCCCGGAGCTGACGCGTCGCGACGATCTGTAGCGCCGCGCTGGACGTTGCGACCAGCGCATTGACCACGTCGGCGGCCTTCATTCCGGGAAAGAGCTCGTATGTTGTCGCTCCTCCACCAACGGCCTGAAACGCAGGAGACGTCGCCGCCGTGTTGGCGGCAACAAACGCCGCGCTCTCGGTGGCCGTCATTCCCAGTGGTACGAACGCAGTGTCGGCGAAGCCGGCGGCTCCCGCGGCCAACGCGATGTCGTAGGCAACACGAGCCGTCGTCGCGACGATCGCCGTCGACGCCTGTGGAGTGAATACAAATGGCGCCCCCGAGTTGCCGGGATCCCAGGTCGGCGACAGCCGGTACGACGTAGCGTTAGGCACCTGCTCGAGGGCAAGGCCGTCGGTGGCGGTGACCGAGATGTTGTCGGCGGTCACCACGCGCGATTCCGCTTCAGTCAGGCCGATGGCCGTGAAGACCGTGTCGGCGAACTCCAGGGCGTCTTCTGCCTTGACGTCCGTGAGGAGGGTGCTCACGATCGTTGCCGGCGAGCCCAGCTCCGGCAAGCTCGTTAGGCTGCCGGCGATGTACTGGATCTGGTCGAGCCGGAAGTCGCTCTCGGTGCGCCATCGGTGCGTCTCCAAGACGGCGAGCAGATCAGCGAGTGACGCGATCCTGGGCGTCGTGAGTGTGAGCGCGATCGTCGCAAAGAGCTCCGAGATCGTGAGACGGAGGAGCTTCGCCAGCGTCGCGTGCCGATAGAGATCGCCAAGGTTGGACGCGGTAAGCTGATAGGCGACTCCAGTGATGCCGAGGCCGGTGAAGAGATCCGCCAGCTGCGCGTCGGACAGCTGGAGCGAAGCGAGGAGGCGCGCCTGCACGTTCGAGGCGGCCGCGGTAGGCAGCTCCGGGAAGGTGAAGGTGCTGTTCGATGGCCAGCGATCGGTGCTCGCCTTGATGAAGTTGGGTTGATTGAAAACGCGGTCAAAGAGAGGCGTCGTGTCACGCAGCCTCTCGGTCGGTAGCTGATCCCAGAGCGCGCAGAGCACGTCGACGGGAATCGTCAATTCGTCCTGCAGCTCGAAAAGGCTGACGAGGGCGGCAAGAATCGAAGTATCGAGACGGCCTTCGGGCGCTGGCGTTGCGGCGGGGGGGATCGTCGCCTGCAACCGACTGATCACGTAATCGAGCTCGACGACGTTCCACGGCGTGCGCCGCCACAGACGCGTGAAACGCTCCAGCCGATCGAGGCGGCCGAACGTCAGTTGGGTGACGACCTCGGTGTCATTCTGAACGCTGGTACCACCGGTGCTGATGCCACGCTTGATCGTTACGCGCCGCGCCGCCGTGTTGTCGGAAGCGTGAATGAAGCGCGTTGCGACGAGGAGTAGGAGAACCTCCCGTTCGACACCCAGCCGCTCCGCAAGCTGGTGTGAGTCGATCGAATCAATGAAGCGCGTCTCGACGTCGGTCGGAATCGTCGAAAGATTGGTGGCGACGATCAGTTGGCTCTCGTAGTACGTCCTGGCAACGCCAAGCGTCGTCGTCGTGGGCGGGGAGCCGAGGCGGGTGCCGGTGATGATCCCGTACTCGAGCGGTGTGAGACCAAGCCGGCAGCGCACGCGCAGTTGTTGATCCGCGCTGGCGTTGCCGAGCACGAACCGTTTGGCGATGTCGTATCGCGTGAGCTCGAAGTGCTCGAGGAGGATTGCGAGCTTCTCGAGCGGCAGCGCAAAGGGCTGGCGGATTGAGCCGTCCTGTATCGCGAGCATCGAGTACAAGGAGGCCGCGGTGACACCCGGCACCTGATCGACGATATATGATTCGAGAATACGAATCACGATGTCGAGGTACGGCACGATGCGCTCGGCATTCGAGCAGGTGAGCGGGAGCGTCCAGAGGTCAGGGCGCCGGCTCCGAAGATGCATCGCGTTCGTCTCGCCGCCGTGGTTCTTGAATGTGGGATTGAGAATGTTGCGGTCCACGTACCACATCAGGTCGACGAAGTACGCCGCGGGGCTGAGCACGGATTTGCAATGATCGCACGTGCACGTGGTGATGTTGCCGAAGATGTCCGCGTATCCCGGCAGCTCGATCAAATTCGGTGGTGGCCCAAACAGGTAGCGGTGCTGCTTGCTACCATTGCGCGCCAGATCGTGAAATCCGAAGTATGCGATGGCGGCTTCGTTCACTTTCTTGCGCGCGATCGCGTACGTCGCCGTCGCTGCCTGCTCGGAGAGACCACTCGCTTTCATGAAGTCATCGAACGTCAGGCGGGTGATCGCGCGTGAAGCTGTCAATCGCGCTTGCGCCAGAGCGACTGCCGTGCCGGGATCCTTGCCGAGCGCGCGAGCGCGCTGCAGCGCCTTGAGGTCGGAGATTGCCCGCGTCCTCGTCTTCTCGTCGAGCGTGCCGAACTGCACCGAACCAACTGTATCGCTGTCGGGGAGATAGTCGACCGCGAGGAGATCGAGGTCGGGATTCTGGGCCTGGAGCTTCTGGAGTGCGACTACCCTCTGCTTACCAGAGTCATCGTCGCCGAGACGCGCGTCGCCAGCGAATACCCGATGCATCAGCACATCGTTAGGGAACATCTGAGCGACGCGATCGACGATCCGATTCGCGGCATCGTCGAGGGACTCGCCATCGGCCGGCTGGTATGCCGCTTTCTCCAGCACCTGTCGGACATCGGCGGGTCTCAGCGCGGCGAGATCGCGCGGACGTCGAATGCTGCTGTCGCCCAGCTGTGGAAGCGTCAGCGACTGCAGTGCGCTGGCAACCGCATCGTTCGCGTCGACGAGCCTATGAATCGTGACACCGAGGCCTAACGCTCGTGCTTCGGTCGGCTGCAGCTCCTCGCGGGCGACGAGGTCGGCGACGAGCGTGTTCGTGACGTCATCCAGCGAGGCAGCGCTCTGAAGCACAGTCGTCAGGCGCTCGGGAGGGAGCCCCGCGCGCGCACCAACTGTCTGCAGCGCGTCGCGTTCCGCGTTCGGGATCTGCGCCGCGATTTGATCGGCGTAGACACGCATAGCTTCGGAGATCACCCGATGGTCGATCGCGGCGAGGAGCGTGGATCGGAGCCGCGCCAGCGGCTGGCTGACCAGCTGATCCCAGCTGTCGGGAATACCCTCGCGGAACCATCCGTAGAACACTTCGGCAGGGAGACGCCCACCGTTTGGCACGTCGCGCTTCTGGTTCGCGATCGTGCGGCCCCGCTGCTCGAACGCGGCGGCCCGAATGAGCCAGGCAACATGCGCGGAATCGATGCCGCTGTCGCCGGCGAGGAAGTCGATATCTCGCTTTTGCTGTGCGTCGGAGCCGCGGGCGACCTCGCCGAGGGTCAATCCCTGAAGAATCGGGGTGAGCGCATCGGCGTGCTGCTCGTACTCGGCGCGCGGTGGCGCTGTAGGATCAACTGACAGATCGATGGTCGTATGCGCGCCGGCGTTGAACGTGATCGCTGATGAGACCAGCTCCCGTCCGCCAGACTCGCTCACCGCGACGCGGAGATCGGCCGTCCCCTGCTCGGCGCGCGCGAAGCGCGCCGCGTCATACTTGATGATGTACTTCTCATCGTCCGCGAGCGTGGCTTCGCCGAGCGCCTGCTCGCTCCGAAAGTCGACGTCGTAGGCGGTTACGATCATCCCCCGCTTCCCACCAGCCACGCGGCCGTGCACGACATACGAAGATGGCGGCTGGTCGGCGGCCGGCGGTTGCGACAGAGCGCCGAGCGACGCTAGCTGATCGTTGAGCGACTTCGCCGTGTTGACGTCGACGTTTCCGGTGGCGGCTCCATCGAGTCCATGCTCGGCTTGCCAGATGCGCACGAGCTGCCGTGTAACGGCGCCATAGGTGGAGGAAGCGATCTCACGATCGAGCGCCTTGATGAGCAGACCGGAGTCAATTGCGGTGCCGCCCTGTGGCGTGCCTGCCGCGAGGAGCAGTCCGCGTTGGAGCAGGGTACGCAGGGCCAACTGGAGATTCGCGACCTTTGGTCCTGAGTCACCAGCAGTGATCGTTCCGTAGATCGGGTCCACCATTTACCTCGTGCGTGAAGGGCGTGAGCGCCCTGGATGATCGTTGAACGAAGTTCCGTTTAGCCTTGCCTAGCGTGCTGGCATCACGGGAACCTGGATCTGATTAGCTGGCGGAATGACCAGGAACTGCGGCCTCTGGTAGGAGGTATAGAGGAGGTTTTGCGTCAATTGCGGCTCGGCTTCCATCGCCTCGACGTACGTAGCTGGAGGAATGTCCTTGGGAATCATTCGGAACTGCACGTTCACGTCAGTCAGCTGCGTAATGCCTTCGGGAGGTGCATCGACTGCGTACTGAATCCTGAGCACGCTCCAGGAATCCGGATTATCCGCTCTCGCGGCGGCCATCTCCGGTTCCATTTCTTTCAGTTGTCGCTCCAACTTGTTCGCGACTCCAGCCGCGGCAATCTTCGGCGCGAACATCGCAAAGAGGAAGATTCCCGCGGCTGCCGCGCCGCCCACCCTGCCTTGCCAGTTTGATGACCACGAGCTCTTGCCCACGCCTGGCGGCGTCATCTCGAGAGGATTCAGCCCCTCCTTCTGGAGCATTGCGTAAAACTCTTCCTGGGTTTCCGCGAATTGCATCTGGCCGGTCTTCGACATGAACGAGTATGGATATGTTTTGCCGGAGGTGTACTGCGCATACGCACTCGCGAGGTCCATCATGTTAGGGCGGCCAAGTATCAAATAATTCTCGTAGTTGACGTTGGTGTTCGCGCCTTCGCCGAGACCGAAGGTTCGCGCACGATTACTCGTTAGGCCGGCACGGACGCCACGCAGCGTGTTGATGGCTGGCACATAGAGTTCCTGGTGCTCGGTGAAGTCCTGGAGGTTCCAACCCTTCGTTTCAATCCAGAGAAACGGCGGGATCCAAGACTTTGCCCGGGGAATGAGGAACAGGTAGTCCGGACGGCCGCCGATAGACCCCACGCCGGGCACCTCGATGCTCAATGGAACCTCAGTGATAAACCGGAGTCTGTTGCTTCGGGCAAAGGACTCGAGGAAGGGTCGGACGACGCGGGTCTCCTCACCACTGTCGCCAGGAGCGAGCCCGGTACGATCGACGTGCCGTACGGGGTTGCCAGCGAGCAGCTCATAGCGGTTGATGCCATTCGTTACGCCACTCGGATCGCAAGACAACCAGCGCGCAAGGTTTACGATCGCATAGCGGGCCGCGTGATAGCTGAAGCCACTCTCCTCGTCCCGCTCCATACCGGTGTAGCGATACCGTTTTCGCCTCACCTCGCTCGCGTTGGATCCCGATTGATACGCCGTCGTGCCGTACGGGTGATACTCCTCGAACGAGATAATTCGAGAGTTCTCATCGAGCTCCACCGTCGATGAGCCGAGGTGGTCGCTGAGCGTGTAGCGGTACAGCGTGCTGGCGCCGGCCGCGCCCGTCCGCACCTGATCGACCATGAGCAACCGCTGCTGTTCGTCGAGCAGGTGCAGGGTCGCGATCTCCTCCTCGACTATGTCGTTCCGCCAACGACGGTACCACTCCACCTGGCCGAAGTAGAACCGCTCCTCGATGATGCCGCCCTGCTTTACCACGCGCTTCCGCGTGCGCTGTTTGCTCGTGTCGTAGCGATACCACGCCTCGAGCGAGCTGTCGGGACAGCCGTCCGGGCCTGTGCCTGCACTCGCCGCGGAACGGGAGATGTGCCCCAGATGCTCAGTGAAGTCCCAATCCATCTGAGGCAGATGGGGCATCGTTGTGATGCTGCCGTGCGCGTTATACTGGTAGACGCTGGCGAGCGTCGGCCCACCGGACGGGTAGTGCGTGGCTAACGGGGGTACGCCAATCCCCGTGGCGAGCAGCCGGTTGCTGTCGACGGCGTACTCGTACTGGCGCGTCCAGCTCTGCGCCGAGCTTCCCGAGGCGAGGTGGCGCATCTCGAGAATGTTGCCAACCGCGTCGTACTCATATGTACGCACATAGGTGCGCCACGCCTTCGCGTCAGTCGCCGCATACGGCACGCGGAAGGGACAATCGTTCCAGTCGCCGTTCGGTTGCGTGCTGGTCTGGCCAGCGTGCTCGCGCCCCTCTGCCCTGTTTAAGCGATACAGCGCGTCGTACTCGTAACGCTTGGTCGGATCGACTCGGACGTTGTCGAAGAACTCCGCCGGCACCGCGTCGTCGCCGATCTCCATGACATTGCCGGTCGGATCGTAGACATAGCTGAGCGCCTGGAGCGTTTCGTTAGGCGCGCGAGTGCTGGTGACCGTGGCCAACCGAAATGTCTTGGGATCGTAGGCGAAGGTCGTGACGACGCCATTGCCCAAGGCGGTGCGGAGCCGCTGACCTTTTGCATCGTACGTCACGGAGCTGACGACCACGGTGCTGGTGCCGCCGGTGAAGCTCGATGCCGTTTTCGTTGCGCCCACCCACAACGTCGTCGAGAGCGGCAGGCTGCGCTCGTTGTACTTCGGCAGCACGACGGCAACCTCGCCACCGGCGACATGCCATTGGTACTGCAGCGTGGGACGGCTCAGGGCATCGTATTCGGTAATCTGAGTGAACGCCTCGGCCATGAGCAGCGGATCTGGCTCGTCGGTGAGCGCGATCCCTTCAACACTGCTCCAATCGACGTCCACGTCGTAGGCGTCGGCCAACCGTCGGGTGATGACGAGTGCATTTCCCTTGAAGTCGAACTCGTTGTTCGTGACGACGCCGCTCTGGTCGAAGGTGCGCCACGGCTGGCCACAGCGATTGTATCGCACGTCGTCGGTCGTCCGTCCCGCGTACTGCGTGAGCGCGACGATGATCCCATTGGGATTGTCAGGGTTGGTCAGCTCGACCGTCGTCGGGCGATGCAGCTCGTCGTAGCGCGTGCTGATGAAGTTGCCGCGCTCGTCCCAGGCGAAGACTGGCTTCCCCGCCGCATCATTGAGCATCCAGCGGTCACCCGCGTCCATGCTGTGCTGGTAGAGCAGATTGCCAGCGATGTCGTAGCACGGAACCGCGGCCGGATCCATGGCATCGGACGGGTCGTCGTTAGGCTTTGCCGGCCGTACGTACTGCACGACGAGATTGCCGCGCGCGTCACGAATCCACAGCGCCTTGCCCTCGGCATCCAGCTTCGTGAAGGTGCGATACTGCTCGTCCAGGTACCGAACGCCACCGAACAGCAGTGGACCGCCGGCATCCACGACGCGGTTGTGAACGATGGTGACGACCGATCGCCCAAGACTGTCGAGCAGCGCCACTGTCGGCGTGCCGGCGTGACGCGCGGCAAGCCACGCGGCTCGCTGATCGGCGGTGGAGAGCGGAGCGCCATTCAGGGCATTCCGCGGGAGCGGTTGGTCCGGCGGAAGCGGCGAGCGATCCGTGTACCAGCTGCTCTCGAGGACCGCGTCGTTGGCGTCGTACGTCGTCACGTGCCACGGCGAGAACTCAACCCTCGTGATCGTGCCGTCGGGGAGCTCCGTCCGCACGAGGCGGCCAGGCGCGTCATAATATAGAAGGGGCGTGACGCCGACCTCCTCCTGCAATGCGCCTTCACCGCGACAGACAGCGCTCGCGCTGAAATACGGCTCGTACTGCTTCACGGGCTTGCCCTTGTTGTTCAGCACCGTCTTGCCGCTCACGATCCATCGCCGCGCTCCGCCCGTGGTCGCGGGCTCCGCCTGGCTGCGCTCGAGCAGGACCGCGCCCGATCCATCGCTGCACTCGAAGGAGATCTGAAGGGCCGTCTTTGCCTTTGGATCGTCGAGTTGCCGCTGGCTAACGGCCGCGGTGTGTTCCTCGCGCACGATCGTGCAGCTGCCGGCGGGACGCGACTCCCAAGTGATGTTGCCCGCGGCATCGACGGTCTCGCCAAAATGATAGAGGAACCGGCTGCTCGCGTCGTCGAGCATCGTGCGCACAGCGGTCTCCGGCGGATCAGCGACGAACACGGCGTCCCGGTCGGTGCGCGATGGATTCGCCAGCGCCTCTGTGTAAGAGTCCAGGTTATCGCCGTTCGTCCCGTCGCCGCGGCTCGCGATCGCGATCACACGCCCCAGGAGATCGAAGTAAGCCTCGGTGAAGTTGGCGTTGATGTCCTCGATCGCGCGTGGCGCCAACACTCGATAGTCGAAGTCGGTGACGCTCGTCGAATTGCTTTTAGCGTCGGTCGAGGATTCGAGGAGGAGATCGAACGCGTCGAAGGTGAGTGTCGTCGGATTTCCGAAGGCGTCCGTGTAGCGCTCGGGGAGAAAGAAGTGCTGCGGTGCATTGCTGGCGAATCCGGCGACACCGGAGCGCATCCAGTACTCGTCGGTGGCTGTCGCGAGGACAGCGGTCGTCGTCCCGGACCCGTAGAAGAGTGTCCCGTCCACGTAGCCGCAGCGGGTGGGATCGCGCAGCTCGGCGTGAACGGTGCCACCGTTCATCGTCTGTTGAGCGAGTTGACTCGCCGTGAAGACACGTGTGAGCGACGTTTCCGTGAGCGCGAGCTTGTACTGCTCATACACGAGCCCGAGCGGACCGATGGTGCCTAACGGGTAGGGTGCTTGCAGGTAGCGTGCGGTATCCCGCGGATCATCGCGGAAGAAGAGCGTTCGGCTGTGCGCCACGACCCGCCGCGTGGCGACCGACTGCGCCTGCTCGTGATATTCCTTTCGCGCTACCGGCGTGAGCGTTCCGCTCGGTACGTACCGGTCACTGATATCGTAGCCGAGGAAGTCGGCAGCATCGAAGTAGACCCCGGAACTCGGCACGAAGCCTGTCAGCTCGAAGGTCTGGATATCGCACGGCACCCCGACGCGATGATACTGCCGCGGGTAGACGTCCGTCGCCGGATCGATGGCGTCGCCAGTGAAGCGCGTCTCAGTGTAGGCGACATGTGTCGTGGATTGGATCGAGCGGACGAGCGATTGCAGCGCGGCATCCGAATCCGTGAACGGCCGAACGCGCGCATAACCAATAGCCACCGATTGCTGCGACTGGCCGTAGGCATCGAAGGTCAGGTTGAGCGTTTGGGTAATACGGGGATCCGGCTGCGGTGCGTTGCTGCCTCCGAGATCGAGCTCGTAGTTGTATGTCAGGGTCTCGGCTTCCAACGGCAGAAATGCCGCATGCTGTTCTCTGTCCCGGTGCTGGAGGAGCCGCATCTGATGTCCTCTGGCAGTGACGGAAAAGAGCCGAACCGGGATCTCGCGCGGCAGCGAGCCGTCCGTGGGCTCGAGCGCGTCGACATCGAGCTCGTAGATCTCCTGTCGAAGCGCCAACCCCTTGCACGCACGAAACGCTTCACGCCACTCGTCAGGCGAGAGATCGCCAGGCAATCGCGGAGGCGAAAGCGGTTTCTCGCCGATTCCGTTGAAGAATTCGTCCCAGAGTGCTTCGCTTCCGCCGCGCAGGTCGTCGGGAGCTCCGGTATGGAACCAGCTGATCGTCTTGACCGGCGGCTGAAAGAGCGTCTGATCCTGCGTCACGTACGGGCTGTCGACGTTGGCCGCGGCAAAGCGGCCAAATCGCTCGACGTCGATCTGTTCGACGCGCGCAAAGCCGCGAAACTCCCGCTCGACGCCGTCGAAGTAGCCGTGATGGTAGCTGTATCGCGTGCTGTACGTGCATTGTCGCCAGCGGTCGGTGACGCTGACGGTCGCGACGCAATGCACGGGAAAGGGAAGCTTCGTGATCCAAGGATTGCCGGCGCGCGCGTCTTCTATATAGAAGCGCGTCGATGGTGCGTACTCGATTTGCGTCTCGCCGCCGAAATTGTTCTTCACGCCGGTGAGAAGATTCGGCTTCGTCCCACCCATGAGATCGAGGTAGCGAACCTGATCGCGCGCGTCGGCGGGCCCCGCCGAGGACCACACGAGGCAGGCGGTTCCATTGCCGAACAGGTCGGCCACCTGCACCGTGTGGAGGTTCTCCGCGCTCAGGGGGAATGGGAGATCGCGGCCGTCGCTCAGCGCATTTCCTGACCGATTGATGTACAGTCGAGCACCGGTGGCGCTGAGGTAGACGATGTCGGTAACGCCGCTGCCATCGACGTCGGCAAGGCGAATGCGCCGCGGATCGAAACTCTCGGCATGGTCGAACCAGGGCGCATTGTCCATCGTGATCTTCGCGCCGAACCGGCCATACCCGAGGTTCGGCCAGTAGCAAACTTCGCCTTTGCAGATGCGAACGATGTCCTGGAGCCCGTCACCGCTCATGTCGGCAATGAATATTGTCTGCGTCCCGTCGGCGAAGACGATGCGGGGGCCACGCTCCTCGTCGCGCGGCTGCGACGCATAACGAGCGGCGGTGAATCCCTCCTCGCCGAGTGATTCGTACCAGGTGAACTGGTCGTGCTCGGTGCGCAGCGCGTCCGCTCGGCCGTCCCCGGTGAGGTCGATGAACCGCAAATTGGCATCGGTCCAATCGATGCGCGGCAGCGACGCAAAGGGGGTGAACGGATGCCAGCTCTCATCGTCAGTTCGCTCCTGCACGCCCGCGACCGCGCCGCTGAAGTCGACGATATCGAGCGCGCCGTCACCGCCGAGGTCCATCAATTGTTGCCGGCCGGATCCAAGCTCCGCGAATGACGGCTTCTCGGCGACGCGGGCAATGGGATCGAACTCGCCATTGCCCCGATTGCGTTTGTAATACCAGTGGCCACCTTGCTCCGTGAGCACGCCCGAGAGACCTTCGCCATCGAGATCCACCCATTGATATCCCGGTCCGGAGACACCGATGGGGAGATTCTCGAGCGCGGCGGTGTCGAGCTCCCTGACCTGATCGTCGATCTGCGCGTGCGTGTACGTGAATTCGACGGGCGGAGTCGAAGCGGCACGATAGCCGCCGGGTTGATTCGCATCAGTGTTGTACCCCGTTTGTCGCACGCTCTGGAGAAACGAGAACGGCGTTGCGAGTGGATCCGGATCGTCGCCACCGAGCACGTAACCGAAATCGGTGGAGCGCACGAGCTGCGGCGCACCGAAGTCGTGAAACATGAGCACGCGCCTGCACAGCCGGTGTGTTCGAACCTCGAACCCAGCGCGATAGCTCGAGAACGGGTCGGGACGCGGCGTCCACGTGAGGCTGTCGAGCGGCGAACTGCTCTGAGGGTCGGGACCGCCGTAGTCAAAATCGACCTCGAAGAGCCAATTGGGAGGAAGCGGCGTCACCGATGCCGACGTGAAGTCGGGTAGATAGGGATCGGTGTTGCCGTAGTTGACGCTCGCCAGGTAGCACTGCGTACCCGGGGTTGCGTGCGGCCGATTGCGCTCGTGAGGCGCCGTCACCGAGATGCCGGCGTAGTCCTCCGGGATGTGCGTGTAGACGATGACGTTGCCCTTGTCATCGTAGGACCGGCTGATCAGCCAGCTGAAAATGCGCCGGGCGTCGTCTGGGTCGCTGATGCGACACGAGTCATCGTCGCCGAAGACCGTCGTTATGTTGTCGCGGCTCACCACCCGCCAGTGGGCCAACTGCGTCGCAACGGCCGTCCATCGCTCGATGAGGGAGAACGCCGACTCGATGCGCGGCCGGTACCGATCGACGCGATACTGCGAGCCGTTCGCGGTCCGGAGGATCGATTCCGGCGCCCACTTGCCATCGGAGCCCCTAACGAGGAAAGGAACGAGGTCTTCGGCGCCGGCAAGGATGAAGACGTCGAATGGCTCGTAGTCGCGATAGAGAGGTATGCCCCGATCGGTCTTTCGCGTGATGGATGGGAGGGACAGAGACCACCCTAATCCGAAGGGGCCATTTCCCGCCGCGGAATCGTAGGAGAGCGACAGCTGTGGCCCGAAACCGGAGCGTCCGGGTGAGGTGAAGATGGGCACCGACATCGACGCGCTGCCCGTGACGGGATTCGAGCTGAACTTCTCACCCAGGCCGCGGACAGCGCCGCCGCCTTTCGGCAGAGAAATCGTAGGCGCTTCGGTGAGGAAGTTCGGTGCGGACGCGGCGGACGATGGACGTCCGCGCGATTCATCTGATGGCTGATCCACAGGCTTTCGCGCGGACGTCGAGAGGTTTGCCACGACGCCTCGTCAGGCATGTCGGAGGCGTGGGGAAGCGCGCGTCGCGCGCTCTCGCTTAGCTACTATTTCCTCGGGCGGTTGGCAAGAGGCCTAACGTCCAAACGGGGCGATGGCGCTCTTTATTAAAGCGCTCTAATCGAATTACACCGCGGCACGCTGGGCATTTCTGTAGTTAGGCGGATCATGGCATGACAGACGTGGCGACACGGCGCCGGACGCTCGGGTGGTGGTGCCGCTTCCAATGGGCGACTATGCGATCCTCCCGACGCCGACTTACGCAGCTGCCGTACAAAAAACCGGGCGAGGGTCGCTGCGTTCGGACGAGGCCACTCAAGCAAGAGGGACTGCTGAGGGCATTCACGCTGATTCGCCCTGACTCGTTGGGCGATCGAAGACCTCGAAGCCCGAGCCGCCGGCCGCGAACTTGGTGCCGTCAGAAAGAGACGCGGGCTCACGTCCTGTCGGCGACGTGCCGCTGAGCGCCTCAGGCCTGCCGACAAAATGCATTGCTCTGGCGCTCGCTGAATAGGGCGGCGCGACCAGACGAAGGCTCGTGCCGTTCGAAAACGAGTTGGTACCGCTCACCCGGCGATGTCGATCAACACGTGCTGCAGTCACGACCGCCTAGGCGTTCCGGCGGTTCTCGTAAAGCCAGTGCTGAACCAAGCCCAATCAGCGAGGTGCCGCTCGGAGTGCAGCTCGAGCCGCGCGAAAAGCGGCGCGTTCCGCTGAGGTCGAGGCTATTGCCGCTCGAACCACGTCGCTCGACGGCGAGACGTGCACTCATGCCCGCTGCGGCAGCGCAATCGCGCAATGGGTGGTCGAGCGTGCCCCGGGAATGCACGACGCCGCCGGAGAGAATAAGCAGGTCGCCCCATGAAGGGGGACGGCAGCCCATATAACACTTCCGGTGATACGTGAGGCCGAAGCTCGTGCCGGATGCACGCACACCTCGGCGGCACGATCGCAAAGGCGTGCCGCCTCGGGTGCCCTGGCCGCCGCGCTCATTCTGACCTCCGCCGGCTTGACGCACACATTCGCCGCGTCCACGCCGAGAAGTAGCGGCCGAATGGGAACCAGCGCCGCGTAGATGCACACGTGTGGCGCACGAACGCTGGCGACGCCCACATGATCCCGGGCGCCTGGCGATTGAACTTCGCGAGACCGCGAGTCATACACGACAACGTACCGTGTCCGCGCCGCGTGCGAAGATCTGACTTGCGCACCTCTCGCATTGACCTCAGGCCTGTCCGCCACAGGAACGAAACTGCCGCGCGATGGAAAAACATTTTCGGGCCTAACACAACCGCTGCCGAAGCCGGCAACAACGCATCCCCACACTCCGTTCGCGCCGCCTGCCACAGGTAAACCGCTCACGATCGCACCGCCTCGAGCGCCGCCCGCCGAGCAACTCGCGTCGGCGGCGACAGAGTGAGCGCCGCCAGCTGCAAAATCACAACCGATTGCTGGTGGGTCGCTGCCGTTCAGCACGTAGTCACTATCGCTCACCATTACTTTCTTGCCGATCATGTCGACAAGCGCGCCGTTCGGTGTACAACCACCACCTCTCACCGGAACGAACTCACCGGTCGTGCGATCACGTCGCCCGACTACTGCTTCACGACTTCCGGCCATCACGACAGACGCGCGCGGTGTTCGCCCTCGTTGCGGCGTGCATCACTTTGTTTGAGCACTTAGAGCTCGGCCTTGCTCACGGGCACCGTTCACCTCGCCGCCGACGTCGCCGTCTCGCCCAGCGGACGAACACCTTTGCCGCGCAGGCGCTCGATCCGGCCGACGGCGATCGTGACACGCGAGCGGGGCAGCCAACTGCGCCCGCCGCGTGAAAAGCGCTGCCGCGAAGTGGTGCAAGCAATCGCGCTCGTTGCACTAACAAATTCGCGCGAGCGACGCCACTCCCCCTGCGCGTTCATTCTTCGCGGGAGGCCTGCGATCGAAGCATATATATACATATGGAGGGGAGTCATGGCATCGAGCACCGACGGGCCGCATGCCGATGTGCTTCTCGAGCCGCCGGATAGAGGCAGCGTCCTGGAACATTCCACTCAGCATCACACCGGTGGTCGCGACGAAGACGCTGGCGTGAACGGTCGAAGCGAGCTTTCGCTGCCGCCCGCGCTTTTCACTCTTGTGGAGATCCTCGGCTTTGATCAAAATGTCCGGACGGCCGGTGACGACGTCTCCGCTCACCTCTGGCGCTCTCTCGGCCGGCACCATGCTTCCGCAGCGAGTAGACCGCAGCACATTCACGACTCGCTGCCGTTCGCGATCATACGAAGCTTGGGATGGTTCCTTTTGCTCGCGTCGGGCAGTCGTGAGCCGTTCAGTCGCCTTGATGTTTTATCGGAACGGGGCTTGGGCATGGCCATTGGCGGCTCGACGAATCGTTACATCGTCGATGTGGGTACTACTGTGCGCCGACGGTCTACAATCCTTCCATCGGGACGATCATTAAGCCTCTCTTATGTGCCGCGTTCTTTGGCATGTGAACTCGAAGGATGTCGAGGTGCTTGCTGATGGCGTCGTACTCAACGTTCGGTGCTGTCGCGGCCGCTTGTAACGGTGAAGGCACATGCTCGTGTAGGGCAACCTCCAATGCAGGTGGCGGGGCCAGCTACAATTAAAATCTTTTAATCTTTTGCCAGATGCTCGTTCCCGCTCCTCGGCTCAGCATTCGCCGGCGTGCTATAAGTCGAGCTACGAGGAGAGTTCTTCCGTAAGCGACCGTTACCGGTGAGACTTAGTGGAGAGCTAGGCGCCACTCTTGTGCAGAGTTGCCTAACGCCGTAGCATTGGGTCCCGGCCGGCGAAGGCCACGTATGCTTGCGTCTTGCCCGCGCTCGCGATTGTGTGCCGCTATGGACTCTGCATATCGCACCGTCATTGTCAGCGCGGTGAGGCTTTACTGTGAAGGCCTGGCGCAACGTCTCGCCGGCACTTCGCTAAATGTTGTGGGGATCGCCACAAGCTGGCCTGAGGCCCACGAGCAAATTCGGCTCTTGCGTCCGGACGTTGCGCTAATAGACGCCTCATCGCGCGAGTTTTTGCCCTACATCTCAACTCTCCGAGAGCTTGGAGTTCCGCAAGTGGTCGCCTTCGCCGTGGGCCAGGACGAGGGAGAGGTCATCGCCTGCGCGGAAGCAGGCGTCACCGCGTTTGTCGAACGCGCGGCGACTATAGATAATCTGATTGAGGCAGTGACTCGCGGCGCCCGTGGAGAACTGCAGCTCTCACCTCGTGCCGCAGCCGTTCTTCTACAGCGCGTACGTGGCGCACTGGAGGGGATGCAGGTTCCCCGAGGCGCCCATCTGACACCGCGCGAGCGGGAGATTTGGGCGATGCTTCGCAATAAGATGTCGAACAAGGAAATCGCCGCGAAGCTCGGTTTGAGCCTGCCCACCGTGAAGAACCACGTACATCATCTTCTCGAGAAGCTCGGCGTACATCGCCGCGTCGACGCGCGTCTTTTCGCGATCGCAGCAGATGATCCAATGATCCGCTGACGTACCGGTTCGCTGCAGTACGTACCGGTACGCACGAGCATCAATCGGGACTAGTCCACTTCCAGTCCCCTTGTGTTCTGTCGGGCCAGACAACGCGGCACTACATAGACCCGCCTAAAACGAGCGCTTCGATGCCGCCGATCCGGGTCAAGGTTGTCGTCCCCGCAGAACAGCACATGCTCCAAGAAATCGTCGAAGGAGCTGTCTCGGTTGATCCTGCGATGGATGTCATGCCAAACCCATCCCCTCCGGGCAATGCACCGGACGTCTTGCTCATTTCGACGAGTCGCGACGAACGGGAAACGCTTGAGAATGGTGGCAGCATTATCGCGCTCGATCAAACTCGCGATCGCTTGGATCTCTATGTGTTGCGCCTCTTTGAAGGTATTCGCGGGTCGGCCCAACTCGCGAATGCGATTCGGCGTGTCGTCACTCACGTGCGATCATCTCATGATGTGTGAGGACGAGCCGAACAGTGCTCGGGCCCGGTGGAGTTGTAGCAGGACTAAGGTGACCCAACGATCGCTAGATGTAACCTAAGTCGACCAGGCGATCGAGCAACAACGCTTCGTCCTTGATGACCGACGCGGGGATCAAATTCGCAGCGGCGAGTTGCTGCAGCACGTCTGCTATGGAAAAAGAGTTACGACCCTGATGCTTGATGGTGGCCACAGGAATTCGGACGACCGGCAGTTCCGGCCCGCAAACGTCGATATGCGCGTGGCCTGATTCATACGTCGCAGCGATGCCATAGCGCTGTAGAATGACCGCGCACTCCGCCGCTGCGGCCGTCGCGACATGGTGTTCAGAAGCTTCAAATTGAATGACCATTCTGCACCTCGTTGTTTGATCACGTTACCGCTGTCGCTCAACAACCGACTCACTCGTCAACGAACAAGGAGATTGCGATGCCACCAGCCAAGCCGCTTACCGAAGAAGAAGTAGCAGACACGATGAAGCGATGGCAAGAAGCGTTCGAGGCAGGGAGCGAAGAATTCTTTGAATTCTTCGATCCGCGTGCTACGCTGTTCACGGTCAGCTCGCCGACTCGTGTCGATGGCCGCGAGGTCTACCGTCGGGGGTTCGAGCACGTGTTCTTAGGCGAAAAGCGAAAGTCGCAAATCTTGTCGCCTGAGGTGCGCCTCGTAGGAAGCGACGGCGCCGTCATGACGTTCCACAACCGCATCCTGATACGCGGTATATCGACGAACATCCGAGGAACCGTAGTCTTCGCGCGGGATGCGAAGGGCGCGCTGAAATGTGTGCACATGCATAACTCGCCACTCGGGCAACCCACACTGCAGGGGAAAATCGAGGGCGGAGTCGAGGATGTAACCGTGCTCCAGGAGCGCGTGGCGGCGGGTGCCGCAATGGTCGGAACACCCAAGTAGAAGATCCACTCATACGCCGCGCATCGTGAAGATGAGGTCAGCCGCAGTTCCTGCCAAGACGGTCGTTGTCGGGGTCGACGGCTTTTCGTCGTCGTATGTCGATTGCCTGATAGCTGACGGCAAGATGCCTGCGCTCGCCGCGCTCGGACGCGACGGAGCGCAGGTATCTCTGGTCTCGACGATTCCCGCAACAACACCAGTCGCGTGGGCGTCGCTTGTCACTGGCGCTCCACCATCCGTAACTGGAATTGAGGGCTTTCTCATAAGGCAGCTGGGCGCTCGACTTGATGATCGAGTGAGCGGTTGCTACTCACACAGGTGTAAGGCGGAGCCTCTCTGGGAAGCGGCAACGCGGGCAGGCAAACGCGCCTACGTCATCAAATTTCCGCTTTCGTATCCATCGCGCGCGGCAACATTCCGCTTAGATGGCGCAGCCGGTTGGGGAGGCCTCAAGTGCTTGCACGAGATCGCGTCAATGTCGGTTGGATCTACATCCCCGCGCGCGCAGGAAACCCGTATCACCGAATCTGCAACCGCTTGGAGTGGTGCAGCACCGTCGGGAGACAGGGCAGTTTGGTTCGGCGTCTGGACCCTCCCTCATCTGTGGAGAGGCGACGACGTGGTTTTCCACCTTGCGCTGCTGGAAGGGCCTGATGGGCGCACTCGCGTAGCGATTTCCGAGAGCCCGGACTACGGCCGTACATGGGCGTGTCTCGGATCAGGCGAGTGGAGTGATCCCCTCACTTGTTGGCGAGTCGGTCGCGCGGGACTCGTGGAAGTGGCATTTCGTGTTAAGGTCTTGCAGTCCATAGCAGAACCCACCCTCCTCCGTTTATTCAACACTCCGCTGCACGAGCGAAGCGGACATGCAGTTCCGGACGACATCTGGCAACGCGTGCTTGAGGCTGCGGGGCCGATCGAAGAGCAGAGTGATCCTTCGCTTGTGTTCGCGTCGTCTCTCGACGTTGATACGCAGCTTGACCTCTTCCGCCTAAACATCGAGTGGCTGACGCGTGTTGCCGCGTACGTTCTCGAACACGAGCCCTGGGATCTCATGATGATGCATACGCACGTGGTCGACTGGGCGCATCATCTGCTGCACGGGGGTATTGATCCACGGCACCCATCGTATGATGCGGCAAAGGAGCCCTGGTTCCGTGCGACACTCGACCGCGTTTACCAGCTCGTCGACGGTTGGATTGCCTCGATCATTCGCGCCGCCGGTCCGAATGCGAACATCGTCGTTACTGGCGATCACGGGCAGGACGTAGTGCACACGAACATTCACTTGAACGACTGGTTAGAGCGGGAAGGCTTGTTGTGCCGGTCCGTCGATGGGGGAATCGATTGGCAGTCGACGCGTGCTTGGGCCGCCGGAAGCTACATCTATATAAACAGCGTCGACCGCGATGCAGACGGCGTCGTATCGAAGTCAGATTTCACGCGAGTCCGCGACGCGATTATCGCCGGCCTCACCGCACTTCAGGATCCACGCGACGGATGCGCGCCAGTGCTGATCGCCGCACCGAAAGAGGAATTCGCATGGTTCGGTGCAAACGGATCGGGCGCCGGCGATGTCATTGTCTGTTTTCGCAGTGGCTACCAAGCGACGAGCGCGCGCGGAGAGCTCTTCGAGAACGCCCCGTTGCTCGGGGCGTTCACCTCGAATCACGATCATTACTGGCCCCTGGACCCCGCCATACAAACGAGACTGTTCGCGCGAGGCCCGAGCTTTGTCCAAGGTTACATACATCCGCACCCTGAACGAATCACCCAAGTTGCGCCGACGCTCGCTGCCGCGCTCGGCATCGACCCGCCGCGACACGCACGCGAGCACGCCATCTCCGCGGTGCTGCGTTTGCCCGCGCTGGAACGCGACGCAACCAGCATCCTCAACGAGGACTCATGGGTATCTTGACGCCGCGCGACTCCATTCTGCAGTCGCTCCTAGACGGCAATGCGAATGAGGTTCCAGTTGCGGCGTTGGATGCCAGGCTCGCCGCGGATGGAGGCTCGCCGGTAGTTCCTAATGGGCGGTTGATGCACTCGCGTTGGCCACGCTTCGATGAAGCGGACGTGGACGGAATCATCGCAATTGTCCGTCGTGGCTTGCTGACAGAGATGTCGGCGCGCGATCTCGTGCATGGGTTCGAAACAGATATGGCCATGTACGTGAGAACGCAGTACGCGATGACAACCAATAGCGGTACGGCGGCTCTTCACGCGGCCCTCGCGGCAGTGGGCGTGGAAGCGGGCGACGAAGTGATCGTTCCGGCCTTGTCGTATATCGCCTGTGCCGCTTCGGTCGTGCACCACCACGCGATTCCAATTCTCGCTGATGTTGATCCGCTGACCTACAATATGACGCCAGCGTTGGCGGAGCAGTGCATTACGAGCCGCACTAAGGCTGTCATGGCAGTTCATCTGCACGGATTGCCCGCCGACATGGACGGGATTCTGGCATTAGCTAACCGGCACGGCATTGCTTTGATAGAAGATTTCTCCCAAGCCGTCGGTGCCGAGTACCGTGATCGCCCCGTGGGCGGGCTTGCAGCCGTCGGCGCGGCGAGTCTAATGGCAGGCAAAAATTTACCTTCTGGTGGCGAAGGTGGAATCCTCGTCACCAACGATCGCGCTCTGCGCAATCGCGCGGCTCGTCTCAAGTGTTTCGGCGAGGAAATCGACACCGACGGGCATCATCAGCTGATACACGAGACGTTCGGTTACAACTACCGCATGACCGGGCTATCAATAGCCATTGCGAGTCAACAGCTCTTCAGGCTTGACGAGTTTAACGACGCGCGCATTGACGCAGCCCGGCGCTTCAACATGGTTCTCCGCAACATTCCGGGATTCCATGGACCGGTTGTTCCAGAAGGACATCGGCACGTTTACCACATGTATCGATTCCGCTTTGATCCCGCCGAAGCAGATCTTCGCATCACGACAGACCAGATGCGTGAAGCGCTGAAGAAAGTCTTCTGGGCCGAAGGGCTGCCGGTTGTGGAGTTTCAAAATGCACCCCTGAGCGGTCATGCGTTATTGCAAAGACGAATCGGCTACGGCCATGGCTGTCCCTGGACATGCCACGGCCGGGACGATCTCCGTTACCGCATAGAAGACTCACCTGGAGCGCTCCAAGCGATTCGCGATTCCCTCGTGATTGGCTATCCGGCGCAAGCGCCGTTGGCGAATACCACCGTAGTGAACGCTTATCTCAGGTGCTTCGAGAAGATCGCCGCAAACCTGCATGCGATCGAGCGCATCGGACGAGACCTCCCGTCCGCACCACCTTGGGCAGAGCCGGCTCGACTCTTCTGACGTACGTGTCCGACTATGAATCCTGATCGAACTTCAGACGTGCAGGAGATCAGCGATCGCATCAGACTTGCGATCGTCCAACTCCATCGGCGCGCGGGTGGCGGGCACCTCGGCAGCGCGTTGTCGATCGTCGAGATTCTATCTGTCATTCTGACACGTCACTTTCGGTGGCGCACGGATGGTGAGCCGCCTACGAGAGGCGATCGGCTCATCGTCTCGAAGGGTCATGCGGCGATGGCGCTCTATTGCGCACTCGCGCTCAATGGTCGCTTAGACGCTGCACAATTGCTCACCTTCGGTCGCGACGGCTCGCCACTCGAACCTCACCCTAATGAGCGTGCGCTCCCAGTCGTACATGCCTCCACCGGTTCTTTGGGACAGGGCCTATCCATAGGAGTCGGACTCGCGCTCGGCGCACGACTGCGGGGTTTCAATGATCGGTCATTTGTGATTGTGGGTGATGGGGAGTTGAACGAGGGCCAAACGTGGGAAGCCGCGCGCAGCGCTGCCGTGCTTGGGCTGTCGAATGTGGTTGCCATTCTTGACGACAACGGAATGCAGCAGGACGGGCCCACAGAAGACATCATGCGCGTAGAGGACGCCCCTTGCGCGTGGCGCCGCATGGGCTGGATCTGTGTCGACTGCGATGGTCATGACTGTACCGCCCTGGACGACTCGTTTCATCGAGTGCTGTCGTCGTCCGACTCCTCTCCTCGGCTCATTCATGCTCGGACGATAAAGGGCCGCGGCGTTGCACATCTCGAAGGACGCACGGAAAGTCACTTTCCGTCTCCGATCTCCGACGATGACCTCGCCATCATGCGCTACCTGTTGGAGGCGGCACATGCCTGACGAGTTGACGTACGATGTACTTCTTCGCGAAGCCGGCGCTGTGCGCCAGCAACTTCTTGTTCTCGATGCCGGCCTCGCCACCTCAATGCAGACGCACCGGTTCAGGACGGCATTCCCCGATCGGTATTTCAATCTTGGTATTGCCGAGCAGAATGCTGTCGGCGTCGCATCCGGCTTGGCGCGCCGCGGATTTGTGCCGGCGTTGCACACCTTTGCCAACTTCATCACGCGACGCGCGCACGATCAGGTGGCACTGTCAGTCGCATGGCCACAATGCAATGTCAAGCTTGTTGCGGGCTCGTGCGGCATCTACGATGGACGTAATGGGCCGTCACACATGGCCACCGACGATCTGGCGGCAATGAGCGCGCTTCCGGGCATGCTGGTCATCGAACCGGGGGATGCCGAACAGACACGAGCACTTCTCTCGTTCGCGCTGGATCACGAAGGGCCGGCCTATTTTCGCCTAAGACGTAACGATGCGCCGAGATTGATTGAGAGTGCTCGCGCAGCTGACGGCACCCTTTTGCTGCGATCGGCCGACAAACCCCGCTGCGCGCTTGTGGCCTGCGGCACTATGCTGGAAGAAACCATTGGTGCTCACCGCATCCTCGCCGCATCCGGCGTCTGCGCGGATCTATTACACGTGGCCGTGCTGCAACCACTCGAAGCTCAGCCAATCATTGACTCCGCGGCTCGCTCCGGATGCGTCGTCACCGTTGAAAACCACGTCATCGTTGGGGGATTCGGCGATGCCATCTCCCGCGTGATCGGACCAGTCGGTTATCGGCACCTACGACTTGGCTTACCCGCCGAATTCATTCCAGCCGGTCGACCCGCGTGGCAGTTGACGTATTGCGATCTCGATGCTGCTGGTATTGCGGCAGCTGTGCGCCGCTTCCTGGACGATTCAGCCGCCCGTTCGCGGGTCTACGGTACCGGAGCGTCCGATGTATAATCACCTCGTTCCCTATCGACCGGATGATCCGGCGAGCCTTCCGGCGAGAACGCGTTCGCTGCTGAGGTTCCGGGAGGAGTCCTTCGGGTACTTGGCCGCGTTCCCGACGGGCCGAGTTGCGATGTTCGATCGGGCGGTTCGCACGTTGCTCGAGACTGGCGCCGACTTTGAGCGTTGTCGCTCGCACTTGCTACGCACGTTACCAGTGCCAGTGGATTTTCATTTTTCGTCGCCTCTCATGGCGTGGATCGAACTCACCAGAGTTTGCAATCTGCGTTGTCCACATTGTTTCGTGGACGCCGGGATCAAGCGCGCCAACGAGCTCACGACCGATCGCATCCTAAGGCTGCTCGACGAGTGGGCCGAACTAGGGGTGTTAACGGTCGTGCTCACGGGTGGTGAACCGACAATGCATCCGGACTTTCTGGAAATTGCCTTACACGCGCACGCGCTGGGCTTTGCGGTGAGCTTGGCGACGAACGGGATGCTGCTCACGGAGAAGCTGCTGTCCGAACTGCCGCGAGACGATTTCATCATCAGCATGAGCATTGACGAAGCACATGGTCAAGGTCGGCGCACAGAAAGTGATTTTGACTACGTGACGCGCCGGCTGCTGGAGGTCCGCGATGCAGGGTTCAACACCAGCATCATGACAACCACTACTCACGAGAACGTGCGCACCCTTGACCGGGTCGTGCACTGGGCGATCGATAATGACATCAGTTTGCGTAGCGTGCCGTTCGTGCCTATGGGCCGTGGCGCGCTCTACCGGCAGATGATGAATTCGACGGCCGACGTAGAGTTGGCAGCGCAGTTCTGGCTGGCTGAGGAACAATGGGAGCGAGTACGCGATCACAAACTCGGATTGTGCACGGGGAAGGTATTCAACTTTCTGCTCACGATGGTGTATGCCACACGACGCTGCATGAGTGGTCGCGGCGTATGCTACGTCGACTCGTCCGGCGACGTGTACCCGTGCACAACGTGCTCCGGCTCGCGTGTCCTCTGCGGCGGTAACATCCGCTACGAGCCATTTCGGCACGTCTGGCAGGACGAGCCGTGGGAAATTCGCAACATCACGTGGGCGAATTTCCGCGAGACCTGTCGCGGCTGTCCGCTCAACGAGGAAAAGTACTTTTGCACAGGTCGATGCCCCGGTAGTTCGAGCGTGTACCACAACACATTCACGGGTTGCGGTATGAGCGATTTTCTCAAGCTGAGCGTGTTGCGTCGTGAAGAGCTGTTCCGTGAGTCGATTTCCGAAGAGCCACGCGTCGAGGCGGTTCCCGTCATGGCGGTTGACGCGAGCGAGCCATCATGCAGGTGAGTCTTTCCTCGAGTCTGCACCTGGATCACGGCGCTCTTGGTATTGACGCCGCGCCAGGCGACCAGCCGATAATGCAGGCGTTCGTGCCGGTCGGCCTACTCGCGCTCAAAGCGATGGCCGATCGCGAGCATATCGATGCCGATGTCCGCGTTGTTGAGATCAACGGCATGATCAACCGCGGTCAGATAAGGAACGGCAATCATTTTCACGATGCGATCGTTGACGCGATCTGGCAACCGAACGACAGCCTCGCTGGACTCATGACAGATGCTGATTCGTTGATGCATACCGTCATGCTCGCTCGTCGAATCAAGATGCGGAACCCGCGCACTCGGATCTGTTTGGGCGGGCCGGGATCGTCATCAATATCGAAGCTGATGCTCGAGCGCTTTCCTTTCCTCGACTTTATCGTACGGGGTGAGGGAGACGAAACGTTCGTGGAACTGTTGCGGGCGCTCGAGCAGAAACGTGAGCCTCGGGATGTCCTTGGCCTCACATGGCGTCACGGCGATGACGTGGTGGAAAACGGCTCGCGCCCGCTCGCGGATTGCGACTCATTGCCAATCATCGCGTACGATGCGTACGACATGAGCACAGGTGCACCACTGTACTTGGACGTCGGCCGGGGATGCCCCTTCAAATGCCGGTTCTGCGCCACTGCGCCATTCTGGGGGCGGCGCTACCGTATGAAGAGTACCGACCGGATTATCGAGGAGTTGTTGCTCGTCCGCGATCGATTCGCGCGGCGACATGTCAACTTCTCGCATGACATCTTCACGACTGACCGCAAGTGGACCCTGTCCTTCTGCGAGCGACTGGCCGCCGCAAATCTCGGAATGACGTGGTCGTGCTCGACCCGAACCGACGTGATCGACCCGCACATGCTTGAGGCGATGGCTCGGGCGGGATGTGTCGAAATCTATTACGGTATCGAAACAGGCTCACAAGAGACACAGGCATTCATTAGCAAAGGCCTCGATCTCGGGTGGTCACGCGAGATTGTACGCGCGACCGCAGCCTGCGGGATACGGCCAGTCACCGGCTTCATTGTGGGACATCCCAACGAGACGCGCGAGTCATTAGGCGAGACTGTCGATCGATTTTTTGATTTCTTGAATGTCGGACGGGTACGCGCTCACCTATTCACACTCTGTCCCTTCCAGGGCGCCCCCCTTTATCGAGATTACGGAGCAACGATCGACCGAGTCGCTGAGTACAATGAGATCCCACTGACGGCGGCGGCTGCGGATGAACTCTGTAATTTGCGTGACGAACACCGCGATGTCTTCGCGAGCGTGTTTCGTTTCGCGACGCCTGGGATATCCAGCGATCTCGTGGATGCGAGCGAGGAGTTATCCTGCCATCTGGTCGTCTTAAAAGCCATCTGGCCGCTGCTCCTCCCATACTACGAATCGGCGCTGGACTGGTATGAGCGCTGGGTCGCTTGGATAGTGGCGCGCAATAACGGCATTGCAACGCGTTCGCGGCTACGTCACCAAGGTAACGCGTACGATCTTCTCGATTTCGTCGTTGAAGAATTGGATCGGCTCGCGCTCCAAGACAGCGACATCGCCGCACTTGTCGTTTACGAACGAATGAAATTGGACGCACGGGCCCTCGCCGGTCCGGCGCCGCGCAGCGTGTCGCTTGCGCGATTGTCGGAGTCGTCGGTGCTCGGGCCACGCTGCCAGTACCTGACAGGCGCTTTCTGCTACGACGTACAGCGTTTGCTATTGGGCTACCGCTCGGAACCACGCGACCCGTCCTGGATCATCTTCGCGAAGGTCGATGACGCGTCGATCGACACAGTACATGCGAGCGCCAATGCTGCTCGTCTTCTGGAGCTGGCAGCCAGTCCGACTCCGCTCTCAACACTCGCGGATCAGCTCGAAAGAGAACTCGGACTCCCAAGCATCGCGACGAGACAAATCGCCGATGCTCTGACCCAACGGGGGATCTTGGAGGTGCGGGTATGAGTTGCATAAGCACCGAGGTGCTGAGCGCCGGGCTCAGAGCGACAGAGCCGACCTACGTGTATGATCTTCCGCGCCTCCGACGGCGCTGCCGGATGCTGCGTGCGCTGCAAGTGCCACGCAAACGCATTTTCTTCGCGACGATGGCAAATGACCATCCACAGATCCTCGCGTGCATTCGGCGGGAAGGGATCGGAGCATTCGTCAACTCGGAGCGGCACCTCAAGCTAGCCCTGGAGGCCGGCTTCCTTCCGCGTGACATCATCTACGCCGCGAGCAACATGACGCGCGGTGAGCTCGCGGCGCGAGTGCGTTCTGGTGTACATCTCGTGCTCGACTCGTTAGGACAGCTCGAAACACTAGCGTCTCTAGACGTCGGCACCGTGGACATTGGTATCCGTCTCAACGTCGGAAGCGCGCTTGATAAGCGTGACGTGCGAGTCGACCCAACATACCGCTTCGGCATCCTGGAACAGGAAGTCGAGGACGCCCTGTACCTGTCGCGGCGAGCGGGATTCAAGATCGTTGGCGCTCATTCGTATTTCGGAACCGATATTCGCGACCCACGTACGCTGCTACGCGGGCTCGATCTATTGGGGCAAGCGGCCGTCGCTCTTCCCCACCTTCGATATCTTGACGTGGGTGGCGGATTTGGTGTACCGGACTCACTTCGGGAGCCCGAGTTCAACCTCGACTCGTATGGCCGCGGCGCGGCTGACCTCACTCGCGAACTCGAGCGCCGCCTTGACCGATCGATAGAACTATACGTCGAGCCGGGACGATATCTCGTGAGTGACTGCGGGTACTTCTTCGCTCGGGTCGTAGATCGCAAGCTGCGTGCAGACCGTGCATTCATCGGGACGAATGCGTCGATCGCCGGATTTCCCAGACCGCTGCTGTATCCGGAGATTGCTAAACATCCCTGCGCAATTGTTGGCGGCGAGACGCGCCCTGTACATCACCTTCCCGTGTGGGTATGCGGCAATTCCACTTACTCGCAGGACTTTCTGGCGCGCGGAATCGCACTCCCGCTGCCCAACGTTGACGAGACACTGGTCTTCGAGAACGCGGGTGCGTACGGGCGTTCCATGGTAACGCGTTTTCTAGGAAAGGACATTCCACAGGAAATCGTCCTCGACCCAGAGACAATGCGCGACGAGTCCGAATCGCTCCACGAAGCCGTTGCAGTCGCTTTGTAGGTGGGTGTATGCAGCGCATTTCCGTTAGCCGATTCGAGCGTAGCCTGACTCGCGTGTTTGCCGCCGCAAGAGGAGCGCTTACCGAACGAGTCACTTGCGAGGCCGAGTTCGGTTTGATCACTGACGGATTGACGACACACCGGTTTGGCGGACCACCGCCGCCCCCTCTTGAGCGCCTCCCGCCGGTGTGCGCGTTGAACGAGGAGATCGTTGCGATGGTCGGTTCTATTGAGAATCCGCTCACCTTCACGCGGCGCGATGCAGTTCGCACAACCATCATCGATGGCATGCGTGCCCCCAATCGCGAGATCTCAACGTGGTCCTTGGTGGTATGCGTGAACAGCCAATGGATCGGGTGGAGTGGTGCCGGGAGTGGTGTGGATGCAATCGACAGTATCTCGGACGAGGTCCGCTCACTCACCGCGGCGCTCCACGGCGCACGTGCGATGACCCCGGGGCGCCACGCCGTCGTAGTGTCGCCGCAGGTCGCATCGGTCATGCTGCACGAATCCGTCGGGCACATGATCGAAGGAGATGTCGCATCATCAGCCATCCTCGGACGACGTATTGCAGCGCCGTGTGTGACGGTGGATGACGATCCAAGAGCGCATGGAGGGCCATGCGCCTATGATCATGATGACGAGAACACCCCCGCGCTCGCACCCACGCGAGTCGTGGAAAGAGGAATAGTCGTCGCACAGGTTCACTCACGCGTCTCGGCTGCTCGAGCCGGTGCAATCTCCACTGGGAACGCGCGCACATCCTCCGCATGGCAAGAGGCGATTCCGCGAGTGTCGAACCTACTCTGCGCAGCGGGGAAGGAACCGGTTGATGCGTTATTGGAGCGTTGTGGCGAGGGCATGTACATCCATCGCGTCGCGAACGGAATCAAGGCTGGCGCTCGGATTCAAGCGGACGTCGTTCTTGCTGAGCGTATCAGGGAGGGGCGGTGCACTGGGGAGCTGCTCTCTGGCGGCCGCATCGATGAGCACGCGAGCTTGCCGCTCCGCATCGTCGAGGTCGCAGCAGATGCACGCTTCAACGGCAATGCAATGTGCGGCAAAAACGGCCAATTGCTGTTTGATGTAGGAACCTCCGCGCCGTCTCTTCGCATCTCATCCATGGCGATCTCCGCATGAGGTGGACGTTATCCGTCGTGGCATGCCGCTGCCTAGGCACACAACTCCAGACCACGAGCTTTGTAGTGGAGGGTGACTCGAAGGAAGCTCGATGCTTGCCTGGTCGGTGCGTCAGCGGTCTTGTCGAAGCGGTGCGCAGCGCGCAACGAATGATTGGACTCGAAGGTGCCATAGTGGAAGTAGGGATCGCGAATGATGAGCCCTACACTCTGGCAATGCATCACGGCTGCGTGCTCCGACTGGTTCCATCGTTGACAATAGACAGCTTCGCACAGCTCTCGAGGCATGCGTCGGCGTCGGCGGCAGTTGTACTCGGTCCGTCGGCTGTGTTGGAAATCGGAGAGGAGTTGTTGCAGTCGACCGCACCCCGACGCGCTACCAGTGTCGATGTGTCACCGAACGAGCAGTCTCCCTATCCCCCACATCGTTCTCCGCTCGGCACTACTCCGATAGGTGCGCTACTCGCGAACCCGACGCGCTGGTGCCGTCCGTTTGCGGCGCTCGATGATGATTATCGACTTTCGCTCATTGTTACGTCACGTTACCGCGCCGAGGCCGATCCAACGATGGTGACAATCGATGCGCTTACGCCGTTACTCGCCTTCGACGATGGGATGCATTGGCGCGCCACGCTTTCGAATGGTGACATGTACCACATCCATGCCGACCTGAACGCGCTCGTCGACGCCATTGTCGGCGCCGTGGGCGAACTTGCGCCGGCGGTCCTCGACGATTCCGTCTCGGGCGAGCGATTCGGACTCGCTCAACCAATGCTCACGTCGATTCGACTAACCGACCTTGGAGAGCGCGAGCAGTGACGGCATGGCCGATTGCTTTGCACGGGTACTTCAACGCTCGTGCCGCCACAAGCGATGATGAGCGCGCACTCGGTGCGTTCAACGCATGGGGCAATTCGTTCCCTAAAGAAGAACTTCCGTTCGGACGTCCGGTCACAGTTGGCGGTCTGCCATTCGTGCTCGCGCGTGCCGGGGATTTCGATCATCTCGAGGCGGCTGAACAGTGTGTTGAGTTCCAAGAGACGCGAGCTGACGTGCTCGGGGTCCTCGGCTTTGGCGAGATGGGTCCGCAGCGCGTCGACTTCATCCTCGAAGGTTCGAGGGCCGCGCATGCCATGCTCATCGAAATGCCTGCATGGCTTGTGACTACTGAGTCGAACGTCGATCAGGCACTTTGCTGTTCACATCTCCATTATCCGGGCAATTACGAGCTGACCCATTTGCGACCCGTGATGTGGGCGTCTTCGATCCAACTACCGCCCTGCAGCCACTGGCATCGGCTGCGCATCGGATCGAACCCGCTCTTTCACCTCGCCGCGGCTACACTCCTCGAGGGCGGCGATGGATGACCGACGAACCGTCGGTAGTCTCTTCATTAACATGGAGAGGCTGGCGGGTCGCGCGGAGCTTCTGGCCGGGCGGTGGACGTTCGCATTCCCGGCTGAGTTGCACCGCGAAACCCTGACGGAGTTCAGCCTCCCGCTTCATCCGGAAGGTTTTGTCACGGTGCTCGCACGGCGCACCGGATTGCGGATTGAGGAGTGTTCGGCCGAGGGCTTGTACGATACGCTCGCGAAGGGGCGGAGCATCATTGCAGCTGTAGATAGTTTTTACCTCCCATATCGTCCAGCCTTCGGACGGGTGCATAGTCATCGCACGATAATTGTGCACGGCGTGCACTCGAGCGGCGTCGAGATCGAAGACGTGTGGCCTCCCTCATATCGGGGAGTCGTCGAGCGCGGCACGTTCGAGCGCGCACGTTATTCGGAGGTCCCCCTCGATCCCGAGCGCGAGCCAATCTTCGCCGGGCGCCCAATCGCTGGCGAATGGTATCTGGTGAGCAAGCCGGTGGCTGCGCCGGTCGATCGATTCGAATGGGCAGCCGATCTGCTAGGCCAGCTGCATGCGGAAGCTGAGCGCGATATCGACGTAGCCGGCGTGTCGTACGGCCCGCGCGCAATGAGTGCTTTCGTGGATGCAGTCGCATCCGGTTCAATCGACGCACGAGCGGCCAGCCTATTGATGCGCGCCGAACTGGGTGCGCGCGTGTACCTCTGCGCGTTGCTGCGTCTCGCAGCCAAGTGGGTGGCAGATCCATCGCTCTTAGCAACGGCAGTTTGGTACTCGAACATGCTTCGCGCGATGGAGCTCGCACGAGACGTTCTCACGAAATCGCTTGCGCATCCGACCCCCAGACTCTTCGGATTTGTCCTCAATCAGCTGCGGGAGGCGTCTGAAACCGAACATCTACTGGTCGAGCGTTTGGCTCCCTGGAGCCATACATCAGCCGATACTCGTGTCGCGTGAATTACTCATTCAGGAGGACGGATGTCAAAACGCTTCGATGCGCTAATGGCGGCCACGAACATCGATCAGCAGGATCCTTATGGCCTCGTCACCACCGAGATGTTCACAAACCCTCATCCGCTCTACCATATGCTTCGCTACGGCGAGCCTGTGCACTGGAGCGAGATCCTCAACGCCTGGGTGTTAACGCGCTATGATGACGTCGTGTCGGCACTAAGGGATCAGCGGTTCTCCAACGCCGCCCGTCGCGCGGTCGGTACGGCAATGATGCCGCCAGAAATCCGTAGCAAAATGGAACCGATCGACTCTTTCCTAAAGCTGTGGACGTTGAATCTCGACGATCCAGAGCATCACGCGTTGCGGGTGCTCCTCAGCAAGGCGTTCACACCGCGCGCGATGGGCGCTATGCGACCGCGTATCGAAGACACTTGTGACGAGCTGCTCGATGCGATCGCGCCGCGAGGTCGGGCTGATTACGTTGCTGAAGTGGCGCATCCCCTTCCCGTCCGAATGATCGGTGAGATCTTCGGCGTGCCGCTGGAGGGTCGCGAACGTCTCGCAGGTTGGTCGGCCCACATCTCGGCATTCTTCGAGTTCGGACCTGCCAAACCCGAGATTCTGGATAACATGGTGGTAGCGGTTCGCGAATTGACCGATTACTTGCGGTTCGTGGTAGCCGAGCACCGACGTCAGCCCCAAGACAACATCCTCGGAGCGCTGATTCGTGCCGAAGAAGAAGGACGCTTCTTGAGCGAGGAACAACTCCTCGCGACATGCGGCATGATCCTATTCGCAGGTCACGATTCGACAGTGAATCTTCTGTCGAACGGGATGTTGTTACTGCTACAGCATCCGGAGCAATTCGATCTCTTGCGCCGCAAACCCGAGCTTGTTCGAACAGCGGTTGATGAGTTCTTGAGGTACGAGCCACCCGTGATGCGGCACGATCGTGTGCTCCTCGAGGACGTGGAGATCGACGGCCATGTACTCAAGCGTGGCCAACGCGTGATTCTTGGCATCGGAGCCGCGAATCGGGACCCATCACGTTTTCCCGACCCCGATCGGTTTGACATTACCCGAGTGAACAACAATCGGCATCTCACTTTCGGCTATGGTGCGCATGCGTGCCTGGGAGCGGCGCTGTCCTGTGCGCAGGCGGAAATCCTAACGCTGAAGGTGCTCTATCGGTTCCCGAACATTCGCCTTGCGAGCACCCCATACATTTGGCGACAGCATTTCAACTTCAGAGGGCTTCGCAGACTGATACTCGAGTATTAAGCCGCATGATCAGCGATCGAGTACGAACTACGATTGTTACGGGGTTGCCGAGATCTGGAACATCCGTGGCGATGCAAATGCTGCAGGCTGCAGGGATCGCATGTGTAACCGATACGGCGCGACCCCCAGACGCGAGTAATCCGCGCGGCTACTTCGAAGCAGAATGTGTGAAGCAGCTACGCGGGGGGGATACGAAGGTGGTGCTGGAAATCATCAGGGGCCGGGCCGTCAAAATCATATACCGCCTGTTGTATCATCTGCCGGCTCCATATGATGCGGACGTGCTGTTCGTGCGCCGCGATGTGCTTGAGGTACTTTCATCACAGGCCGCAATGCTAGCGAGACAGGGCAGGAGGTTCACGGCCGCACAGCACCAGCGATCACTTTCGTTGTACCTGCGCGAGCTGCAGCAATTCGAAGACTGGCTGCAGCGACGTATCGATTTTCGAACATGCATTGTGTCGTACAGCGAGTTGGTGGCTGATCCGCGGCGCACCGCCGCAGAGTTAGCAATGTTTTTGGGGATACCACACGCTGCCGATGCAATGAGCCAAGTGGTCGATGCATCGTTATATCGTGAGCGAGCGCAGGCAGGTCTCAATGTGGGCATGGCATCATGAAGATCTCTGTCCGCGAGTTGCGGCCAACCGATTGGGATGTCATCGAGGACCTTTTCGGCGGCCGTGGGGCGTGTGGCGGCTGCTGGTGCATGGCGTGGCGCTCGGAAGCTCGTGGGAAGGCTTACAAAGCGCAGCTGGGCGACACGAATCGTTTGGCCTTTAAGGCTCTTGTGGAGTCAGGCGTTGCCCATGGAGTGTTGGCCTTCGATAGGAAGCATCCGGTGGGTTGGTGCTCCGTTGGCCCGCGCTCGACATTTCCGAAGCTGCAGCGGAGTCGGGCGCTACAGACCAGCGCGGACGAGCACACCTGGTCAATTACCTGTTTTTTCGTTCGAAAGGAGTATCGCGGGACAGGTGTCGCGACGCGGATGGGGAAAGAGGCCGTTCGCGTTGCGAAGCGTCACGGCGCGGCAGCGGTCGAGGGCTATCCAGCCGTGGTATATGACCCAGTGCATGGGCTACCGGCCGCCTTCGCGTGGACGGGTATTCCAACTCTTTTCAAAAATCTCGGCTTCACGCGCTTGCGGCGCGTCGGTCGGCCGATCTTCCGCAAGGACCTCTAGCGCAGGGGCCGCGAAGCCATGCTGAATCTTGAATCAGACGCGATCGAAATAGTGCGCGAAGCTATCGTGACTGCGCGCAACCCGGTCATGCTCTATTCCATCGGCAAGGACTCGTCGGTCATGCTACACCTTGCCCGAAAAGCCTTTTTCCCAGCGCGTCCGCCCGTCCCGCTCCTGCACATCGACACTACTTGGAAGTTTCGCGAGATGTACATCCATCGTGATTGCGTCGCCGCGGAAACGGGGATGACCTTGCTTGTTCATCGAAACGTTGAGGGTATCGAGGCCGGGGTCACGCCCTTTACACACGGCTCGGCGTACTACACCGACGTAATGAAGACTGTCGCGCTTCGTAATGCGATCGACCAGTACGGCTTCGATGTAGCGTTAGGCGGTGCGCGTCGGGATGAGGAGAAGTCGCGGGCGAAGGAGCGCGTGTTCTCCGTTCGCGGCGCCACGCATCGTTGGGAGCCACGGCGACAACGACCCGAGCTCTGGTCTTTGTATAACACGCAGCTTACGGCCGATCAGACGATGCGCGTCTTTCCACTGTCAAACTGGACGGAGCTCGACGTATGGCGCTACATACAGCGCGAAGTTATTCCAGTCGTTCCGCTGTACTTTGCCAAAGAGCGCCCTGTGGTACGCCGCGACGGCACGCTCATCATGGTGGACGATGACAGGTTCCCGTTACGGCACGGCGAAGAGGTCGAGTATCGGCGCGTCCGCTTCCGCACACTTGGCTGTTATCCGCTGACCGGTGCAATCGAGAGCGACGCCGTCACGATCGAAGATGTGGTTCAAGAGACAATGGCCGCACGCGTAACTGAGCGCGCCGGACGGCTGATTGATTCAGACCAAATCGGCTCGATGGAGAAAAAAAAGCGCGAGGGCTATTTCTGATGATCAACGAGCTCACGGCGCTCCGGTTTGTCACTTGCGGCAGCGTCGACGACGGCAAATCAACGCTCATCGGCCGTCTTCTCTTCGAGTCGCGACTCATTCCCGACGACGAGCTGAAGACGCTCGCCGCAGAATCCGCACGATATGGAACACAGGGTGACCGTCTTGACCTCGCGTTGCTAGTTGACGGCCTGCAAGCGGAGCGTGAACAAGGCATCACGATCGACGTCGCTTATCGCTATTTCACGACATCAAACCGCCGCTTCATCGTTGCGGACACGCCCGGACACGAGGAGTACACTGCAAACATGGCCACCGGTGCCTCAACTGCCGAGCTGGCTGTAGTTCTGGTCGACGCGCGGAAGGGAATCATGACACAGACGCGTCGCCATCTGCGCATAGTCGCCCTTATGGGTGTCCGTCACGTGGTTCTCGCGATTAACAAAATGGATCTTGTGGATTATGCCGTCGAGACGTTCGATGCCATTGTCGGCGACGGTCAACGCGCGGCCTTGGCTAGCGGAATCGAACATCTGGTGGTGATCCCCATTTCTGCCCTTCAAGGTGACAACATCGTTTACCGCAGTGCTGCCATGCCATGGTATCAGGGTCCAACCCTCTTGGAACATCTTGAAGAGGGGCGCGACTTCACCCGGCACTCCGAGCAGCCCTTCCGCATGCCGATTCAATGGATCAATCGAGCGAACTCCGACTTTCGAGGTGTCTGTGGACGTGTGGCTGCTGGGCGCATCGCATCAGGAGCATCGTTGCGTGTGCTTCCCTCGGGCGCGATGTCTAACGTCAAAACAGTCATCGCCACCACGGGTATTGGTCAAACGGCGTGCGAGGGCGATGCCGTTACTCTCACTCTCTCGGAAGCCGTAGACGTCAATCGTGGCGATGTACTGGTGGACGCGAATGCCCCGCTCGAGTGCGCGGATCACCTGCAGTGTCGATTGCTATGGCTAAGCGACCGCGAATTGATGCGGGGCCGAACATACCTGCTGAAGATTCACTACGCGGAATTACCCGCAGTCATAACAACCATCCGGTACCGAGAAGACATCGACACCGGTGCGCACCTCGCCGCGACCACGCTCGCGCTGCACGACATTGGAGTGGTTACGGTAAATACGGCGAGGCCGATTGCATTTGAACCTTACCATATGAATCACATATTGGGTGGGTTTATCCTGATTGACCCGCTCACCCGTGACACGATTGGTGCCGGAATGATCGATTTCGCGGTGCAGCATACCGACACCGCGGGGCGCCATGCGATCTCAATCGCAAAAGAGGCACGGGCCATTCAGCTTCGCCAAACGCCGCGATGCGTCTTGATGACCGGTTTGTCCGGTGCCGGAAAAACGACCATCGCCAACGCCGTCGAGCAGCGTCTCTTTGCGATGGGCCGCCATTCGTACATTCTCGACGGTGACGCCCTTCGGTCTGGACTCAATCGTGATCTTGGCTTCAGCGATGCGGACCGCGTCGAGAATGTGCGGCGCGTCGCTGAGGTCGCGCGCCTGATGGTTGACGCCGGTCTGATCGTGATCGTTGCACTCATCGCGCCATTCCAGGCTGAACGCGAAGTAGCACGCCATCTATTCGCGCAGGGTGAATTCGTCGAAGTCTTCGTTGACGCACCACTCGCGGTTTGCGAGGCACGCGATCCGAAGGGGCTTTACGCGAAGGCTCGGAGCGGATCGCTTACGTGTCTCACAGGGATTGATAGCGCATATGAGCCGCCGACGGAACCGGACATTCATGTGCGTACCGACGTGTCGAAGCTCGAAGACTGTGTGGCGGCGGTCCTGAGGGCGCTCGCATGACCCGCGTCGCCGGAGGCATTTCCGAGACGAGCACGTGTCATTGTGACCTCTGCGGCGACGTAGCTATGCGGACTAACTCGACACCATTGGGCATCCTACAGAGCGGCGCAACCGGCGCGCAAGTCTCATGATCGAAGCTGGATCGTTTGAGGATTTCATATGCCCCAGATGATGCTCCGATGGAATTTCATGGGGAATATCCATTGCCGAAATCTGTTCGCCCGCTGGGCGCTCGCACGGCTGTATCTGATACTCGTTGTCGTTCCTTTGCTGCTCGTACTTGGCACGCTGAGTTTCGGTGAGGCGCACTTCGGTCAGCCGGCTCGGCGGATGCTCCCGGGGTTCGATGCACTTACCACTTCTGCCCCCTTCGATCTTGCCGTCTTGTGCATGCAAGTCGTGCTAATTGTGGGTGTGGCGCGGATAGTCGGTGCAGCAATAGAGCGTCTGGGCCAGCCCCGAGTCATCGGCGAGATCATTGGCGGGATACTTCTCGGGCCGACCGTGTTTGGTGCCGCCGCGCCCCGCTTGTTCGCTACCGTTTTTCCGCAAGCCAGCCTCGGTTTCCTCAATGCGATTGCGCAGTTCGGGGTCCTCCTTTTCATGTTTCTTCTCGGTCTCGAGCTCGACCTGCCCCAGCTCCGAGGCCAAGCTCACGTTGCGTTGGTCGCAAGCCATGCGAGTATCAGCGTGCCATTCCTGCTGGGAGTGCTGCTGTCGCTCGTGCTGTATACGACTTTCGCACCCGTAGGAGTCACCTTCACCGCGTTCGCACTTTTCGTTGGCGCTGCTTTAAGTGTTACAGCCTTTCCGGTGCTCGCCCGTGTGCTTCGAGATCGGCACATGAGCGGCACGCCGTTGGCAGGTATTGCGATCGCCTGCGCGGCAGTGGACGACGTTACGGCTTGGTGCATACTCGCCGTCTCGTCTGCGGTTGCGACGGCAGGTAGCATAGCTGGCCTGCGAACCACGTTAATCGGTAGTGTAGTGTACGTGCTCGTGATGCTCACCTTAGGTCGACCATTGCTCCGATGGCTTGCTCGACGCGCCGCACGCGACGATGAGGCGGAAGGTGAATGTGACAATGACGGCAGCTTCACTGCGGCGGCAATCGTTGTCGGATTTACTTCCGCATGGGTCACGGAGAGCCTCGGGATTCATGGCGTCTTTGGGGCCTTCTTTGCCGGTGCGATCATGCCCAGAGACGTACTTGTGGCTCGAGCTTTGACTCACCGCCTCCGAAGCGTGCTCGCGATACCACTCTTGCCGCTGTTCTTCGCATTCACCGGGCTGCGCACTTCGTTGACGCTCATCTCGACAAGTGAAGCCATCCTCTTCTGCGCCTTAGTATTCCTGGTTGCGGTTCTTGGCAAACTGGGAGGATCTGCAGTCGCGGCGCATGCCAGTGGAATGACATGGCGAGACGCGCTCTCGTTAGGGGCATTGATGAACACGAGAGGCTTAATGGAACTCGTTATCCTGAATGTTGGACTAGACGTTGGCGTACTGTCGCCAGCGCTCTTTGCGATAATGATTGTGATGGCGCTATCGACGACAGCGTTGACCGGGCCACTTCTCGACAGGGTGCAGCTTTGGCAGCGCTAAAGCGTTCGATCAATGCTCTTGTGCGTTCTCCAAATTTTGTCACCCTGTTTTTATAGAATTTAGAGAAAAACTGCGACATAATTTGGAGAACGCACACGGATCTATTGAGCCAACCCTGAGGTGGGTACCTTGTCAAGCGGGGCACTGCACGGCAATCTTCGCTGTCACAGTCAAGAACATCGGCAAGCGATCTTTCGATGTCGACTCGATAAAGGTGCGAGTCTGGATAATAGATAGCCAGAGGGTCTTGATCGCGTTGGGCGGTTGAACCCTGATTCTATTATGAGTGCGAGGAGTCCGGCTGATAGCGTGCTCCTCCATGGAGAAAGCATCACGGGACACTATCCAGCCAACGTCGCAATGAGTGATGCTATCGTGCCATGGAATCTGCGCGCGCGAGCGCTGGCCTTCTTCCGTTTCACAGCCATCGCCCACGCCAGCACTGACATCAGTAAAAGGGTACCGCTCGATCATTGGCGCTGGACCGCCGTTTGCCAAAATGAGTATAAACCGACACCCGATTCCGTCGCACAGAAACGTCAGGGCATCAGTCAAGAACTGTCAACACTTGACGTCTGGTAGCCGTGGACAACGCCGCTCGAGTGATCTTTGGTAAAAACGTTGTCTAGCGCGGACGCCCTGACAATCTGAGCCCCATTTCGATGGACGAGCAGGGTGCTGCGGACTTACTTGCTCGATGCACTGATCAAGAGGGGAGCCTGCCCGCGCGCAGTGCGGCAATTCTTGCGCGGATCTCCTCGATCCTGCGAGACTGGCGCCAGAGTAGCGCTTGCTCTAGCGCCGTTCGAGCAGTCTCATTTGGCATATTTCTGCCTCTCGTGATGCAGGCAGACAGCAGTGGATCGACTGCCGGACGAGCAACTCTCGAACGTGTGAGCGCAAATCAGCTACCATGAGAAACCATTGCAAAGGAGCGCAAGTCCTAATCCTCAGCGCTTCAGCTGCTCAATCAGGTCGCGGGTTTCTTTGGCAGGGCTTACACGATATTCGCGCCAGAGCCGCTCCGAAAAGCGATTGTACAGACGCAGTGCAGCCACGCGGTCGCCCAGTTTGTCGAGGATCGATAGCAGCTTCCTGAGCTGATGTTCGTCCTCGACATCAGGCTCGACGCGCAACATGAACCGAGCAACATCACCGGCCTGCGTACGCGCATTGGCTTCCGCCAGAAGGTCCGCGCTTCGTAGCGCGAGCTTCACTGTTTCACGCGCCAGAAGTCGTCGCGTTGTGTCGAGCCATTCTTGAAATGCGGAAGCGCCTTCGACGGAGAAGCCCTCGAGGAGACTCCCACGATACAGCTCGATGGCACGATCAAAATCGAGATTCCGAAGTGTCGTCGCGTATTCAGCGGCGTCCGACCATACGCGTTCTGGGTTGAGACGAAGCTCCTCATCGCCCCGCGTTTGAAAGACGTCTTTGCCAAGCGCCTGTCGAACGATGAGCACGAGCTTTCGCAGGTTGGCCCGTGCATACTCCTGTGCGGATTCAGCCCAGAACAGCGACGCCAAACTGTCGCGTCGAACGAAACGATCGGCTCCAGCAACGGCGAGATACGCGAGAAGCGCCGAGGGACGTGGCTGCGCCAGGAGATTGTCTGCGACTCGGCCGTCTTCCCTTCGGACGTCCAATGCGCCCAATACCCGGATCTCGATCACGGAGGCCTAAGGTGCGGACGGCAACAGCGGATCGACGCTCACCGACCCGCTCGTCCCCGCATGTGCGTTGCTTGCGGTCACTTCTCTGAGCTCCCGAAGCCGCGATTGCAGCGCCGCCGCAGTCTTCGGGCGGCGGCTGAGATCCGCGCCGAGCGCCGACTGGAAGAACGCTAAAATTTCTGCTGTCGTCGATTGCCTCTCGCCGATGGGAATGCCCTCGCAGACGACCTGAGATCTCATCTCACCTAACGACATCCCTTCGAGGGGGTGATGGCCTATCCAGCATTGATAGAGTACGAGGCACAAGCTCCAGATGTCGAAGCTCGGATCGGGACACTCTGCAAGAAGCGCTTCCGGCGACATGTACAGGGGCGTCCCGACGATCCCACTCGCCTCCGCGGACGAATTGCTCCGCGATGCGAGGCTCGGCATGTCGCTCCGCGACGTGAACGACGCCGGGAGTATGGACTCGTGTGTTGTAGCACGGACGGTCCGCGCGAGACCGAAATCGAGAAGCTTCGGCACGCCCTCGCTCGAAAAACCGATGTTACTAGGCTTGATGTCTCGGTGAAGCAATCCTCGCTGGTGCGCAGCGTCGAGTGCCGTCGCGAGGGAAATGCCGATCTCCAATACGCGATCGATGCCCAGAGCGCCGTCGCTCAGACGAGACTCCAGCGTGCCTCCCGCAAGGTATTCCACCACCAACACCGGTCTCTCACGCCACTCCTCGACGCCATAGATGAGCGCCAGATTCGGATGGTGAAACAGGGCCATCGCGCGCGCCTCGCGTCGCAAACGACTTGCGCGGTCCGGAGAAAGGGACGGCAGAGTCTTGATCGCGACGACGCGCTGGAGCTGCAGATCGACTGCTCGGTAGACCACTCCCATGGCCCCGTGACCGAGCCTCGCGTCGATGCGGAACTTGCCGGCAATGACGTAAGGAAGCGCGGCTTCGATCGTCTCGGAGTTGCATTGCTCGCATTCGTCGACGCCGTGGCGATAGACCCTTGCACATCGGAGGCACTCTGCCGCCGGCATGGCACCGTCGTCGTGCCACCCGTTTTCCTGGTCGGGCGGCGTGCGATCCGTGAGCCCGTGAAATGCCAGCGTCATCTCAGCCGCCGCACTGACGCCAGCCAGCAACAGCTTGTCCTCGGACGAAAACGATAACTCGCTTCGCTTGGGACCGAGTGCTACCATGCCAACGAGGTCGCCGTCTTGGGCTCGTAAGGCACAGAAGATCCTGTAGCCAGTTCGAAGCAGCCATTCGCGGTCGCCTTCCGATATCGGCGCGAGCGGCGAATCCCAACGCGCCAGATCGACTTCAACAGGGTCCATTCCCCGAGCGATCAGCCGGATGAGGGGAGCATTCTGGTCTATCGAATGCAGCGGGAGCGCTGTGCCAACCAGTCGTTGCGAGCGATCATCCGAAAGGAACACGTCGGCGGCCTCGACGTGGAGGGCTCGATCGATCTCTCGCGAGAGAACAGCCGCGAGCTCTTCGCGGTCGGAGATCCACCGACAATGCTCGGTCAACCGGCCGAGAATCTGACGCGCGTCGTACTGCTCCCGAAAGAATCGACGATCGATTGCATCGAGAAGGTCGCGACGCCAGACGAGCGTGACGATTCCGGCACAGGCGCACGCGAGGAGCATGCCCCCTTCTCTACTCTGAGCGATGCTGGCGACGCTGAGGTTCCGGCGTCGATAGAGATCGAGGGCAAGCAAAAGCAGCGGCACCGTGGCGATGGTCGTCACGGTGTATCGGGCGAGCAGATAACGAATCGCGCGCCTGATCACGAGCGAGACATCGAGCGCTCGTCCGATCAGCACCGCATATGCCGTTGTAAAGGGAATGGAAAGGAGTGCCGGGTAGATCACCCAGCCGGCGCGCGCGATCGGAAATGCCGCCACGAAACTCCTGGAGGCACTAGCGATCAACAACCACAGGAGACTCGGCGCACTCCCAACGATGAGTCCCCATACCAGCGTCGCCGTTCGTCGCTGCTCGTCGCGAGAGGCGCGACGCGATCGCACGACCATCATCGGCAAAGCGGGCAAAGCCATGGCAAATTGCAGCGGCCAGTACAAGCCGGCGTCGTTGTAGCGTGACACGATCGCGAAGCCGGCGCGGGGATCGAGGCTCGGGAGATACGTTGCCGCGAGGAATCGCAAAACGTTGAGCAGCATGAACACAGCCCCGACGACTCCAGTCACAGTGCAGGCCATAGCGATAATGCGGCGAACGCGAAACGAATCCTCGACGCGGGGAAAGGCGCTTGCGAAGCGCCAGGCGACGTACGGAATGAAGCAATCCACCTGTAAGGCAAAGATTGCCCTCGCCACATTGTACGGGCCCGCACCCAATACTTTCAGCGGGAATAGCAGGCGATCGGCAAATGCCGTCGCGATCAGCGCGTAGAGTAGACCGAGTAGGTATGCGCGCTGGTCTCGCCGTGCGTTGGATATGAGCACGATAGCGGCGGTCGCGTAGATCGCAGTTATGCTCAGGAACAGCGCGTACCGGGAGGGTAAGGCGCCGCTAGGGCCCCACGGGACCGCAAGAACGCCGGCAAGGGCGATCAGAATCTTCAGCAGGGCGACGATCCCGACGCCCTGCAAGAAGGTTCTGTCTGAGCGCGCCATCGGTCGAATTCTCGTGCCGGTCTACCGGGAGTGCGCCGTCTCTCGGTTCTTGCTCAACTCACCGCAAATCTGGCCTTCCTTTGAGAACTTTGCGCGGCGCAAATCCTGGATGAGCTTTCTGCACGTTCCCTCATAGGAATCGAACACCTCCTGGTATTTTCCTCGGATGTCGTCTTCGGTGACGGCACGGGCCGGATCCGGAGGGTCCTTTTCTGCGCGTTGCGCTTCCCAGATGACGTCTTCCACCACGCGAAGAATGACATGTCGGAAGCGCTTGTTGCCCCAGTACTGCGGTGCAGGGTTCCTGTCGAGAAAGGGGCCGAGTGTCTCGTCGAAGATTTCTTTGAGGGCTGCCCAGCCTTCCGGGGTCGTACGAAGATCGCATTCTGATCGAATATGTTGGGTGATGTCCCGTAAGGCATCGTCTCGTTCAGACATTCCACACCTCCAAGTGTTGTGTGCAGAGTAGTGATCGCAACTGCGTAACAGCGCGGCTATATCGTGTGGCGGACGCTGAGGCCGAGATACCGAGCCTTGCCCCTATCTCTTCATGGCTCAAGCGATCGTCGATCCGCAGCCGCACTACCGTTCTCGCCTCGACGGGCAATCGACAGATCGCAATTCGGACACGATCACTCGCCTCTTCGGTATCAGTCGCATCTTCAACCATGGCCATTTCCGATAGTTCGATCGGGATCGTGGTCACGAGCCAATCGCGCCTAACGGCGGCAGCGGCGCGGCGACGAACGACTCGGGCGAGCCATGCGTCGAAGTTTCCGTCGACGTAGCGCCGCAGATATCGCGGCAGGTTGAGAAACACATCCTGGACGACATCCTCCGCGAGATCGGAAGCGAGAAGGACGCCGCGCGCGATGCGGAGTGTCGATGCTCGGTACTGCCGATAGAGGAATTCGAGCGCGCGTTGCTTGACCACCGGTGCGCTATCCGTCCGACGCAAAACCGAAATGGCATTCTGGATCTCGAGGCAGCCCTCTGGTCGCGGACGGCTCGTGGGCACTTGGACTCTCCACGCTGAAGAAGCACCCGTAATATCGAGCGCGGGTGTTTCCGGAGCGTGTTCGTAGCCGTTCCCTGTTCGTGCGCTACGCGCTGCTCCTTCGTCCCAGCAGCGTTCCGTTTGCGTTCTGACGTGCCACTGGGCACGCGCCACCGGGCACTGAAGCTGGCTCGCCGCAACCACTTGGCATTCTGCGCTCGAGTGTCGCGGACCGATGACCGCCGCACTCGTCGCATCGGATCCTCGGTAAGAATTGGCCGCATTGCGGTGATATCCAGTTGTAATGCGTTGCCAGCCTGCCATAACGCTCCGGCGGAACGGGCGCAGAACATAGCACGGGGCCGCGTCCAGAACAAATCAGGTGTTTCGCTTCGTTAAAGGATTCTCATGATTCGTGAGGCGTCGCGACAGCGCCAATTGTGGTGGTGGCCGCTCAGCAACTGCTGGCGCGGGCTGCGCCTTGTGGGCGATCAGGTGAAGAGTGGCCATCCCACAGCGGCACGCGCCGCCTATCTGCTCCTGCGAGCCGGCGGATTCGGGCCGCTGCGTGCGCGCTGGCTTCTCGTCCGCCCTTTCCTGGAAGCCGAGGCGGATGCTCGCCAGTCAGGCGCGCCCATCGTCGAAAGCATCTACCGGTCCCGACTGGAAGACGCTCTACAACGACAGAGAAAGCACTAGCCCCTGTTTCCCTCCCGGAGCTCATCATGCGAACATCACTCTCGACCCGCTTTGCCATACCTCTGGCCGTTTTCCTCCTGGTTGCGCGTCCCGCGCACGCCGCGCTCGAAGCCCAGTCACCCGGTGCAGTAACGTGGAACGCCAAGCCTGCACTCGTCTCGGCCAAGTCGGGACTGCTCAGCGGCGGTGCCGTGCTGGTCAGAGACTCTGTGGGTCGCCCTCAGCCTAACTATCCCGTCACCCTCTTCGCCGCCGACTCACCGGATTCCCTCGCGGTCGGGAAGACTCGAGCCAGTACGACCCTCCGCACCGACGCTTTCGGGATCGCGAAACTCGATTCCACACCGGTCCCGACCCTCGGACGCAACTTCGTCTATGTCGCGGTTGCGGGAGCTGGCTCGATTACGGAATCGCTGCCCGTCAACGTGGTCTCGAACGAGCCTCAGTCGATCGTCCCACAGCGATCCCTACCCAGCAGTTGGACGAATGGTGTCGAATTTCCGCCGCCGCAGTATCTGGTGACCTCCGGGCGCACCCCGATCGCCGGCGTCCGTGTCACGATCGCGGTCGTGAACGGCGATGGACGTCTGGATGGGGACCAGGCGGTGACTGACGACAAGGGCCTTGCGACTTTCAGCCATTTGCGCCTAACGGCTCGCTGTGACCAGTCATGTCACAAGCAGATCGTCGTCGCGCGCGCCGGCACCATCGAGAGTAAGCCGCAGGAGATCGAGCTCAGGCCGAGCGACGTCTCGCGGCTGTCGCTGGACATGCGGGATAGCGTCGATGCCAAAGTGGACGAGCTGCTCATTCCGGGCATCCGCATCCGCGCCGTCGACAAGGACGATACGTCGGTGGAAGGGGTGACGATACTCGCACGCGACGCGGCCGGGCACGATGTGGGCACGGCGAAGACGGGGCCGAGCGGATACGCCGCCTTTGACAACGTCAAGCTCGAAGGACGGGAAGGATTGACGTATCTCGTCTTCACCGCGGGATCGGTTCAAAAAGTAGTGAAGGTCGTGCTTCGCGCGGGCAACCCCAAATCGCTCGTCGTGGTGACGCAGCCGCCAGCACGCGTCGCGTTCGACTCCGTCTGGTCTCCGAGCCCGGTCGTGTACGTGAGGGACGCTGCCGGCAACGCCGTGCGCAACGAAGAAGTTCGCGTGCGTCCCTGCGTCCGACGCCTGGCGTCGTCTGGACAGTGGCAGTGCACTCCCGGCGGCGAGTTCCTCGTCGGTTTGCAAGGCACCCCCACGGTCCGCACCGACAGCTTGGGCCGAGCGGTGTTCTCCGATCTCCGGCTTCATGGCAAAACCGGCGAGTACCAGCTTCGCTTCGAGCTCACAACGCCGTTCAATGATTCGACGTTCAGTAACAGTCTCATTTACAATCCGCGGCGCGATTTCGACCAGAACTTCGTCGTGATCTCCGCGATCAAAACGATCAGCGGCGTTGCGCCCAGGAATGAGTTCTTCGATCTGCGTTTTCGATTTCGGCTCGGGGACTTCGGCCACATTCTGGCGAACACCGACGTGGCGCTGAGCTCACGCGGCACCGACTCCGTGTCGAGCACGCAAGACCGGCTATCGGAAGCCGCCGTGCTGCTGAACGGCAACCTTCACTTCGTGCAGGACTACTCCTCGGATGTCCCGCAGCGCGTGCTCTTCGGCGGCGCCCAGCTGAAAGTCTTCAATACGATCCCGTACTACGGCGTACACATCGGCGGGACCGAGCTCGCTGGATCCGCGTTTCAAGGATCTTCGCTGAGCATCGCGTACCTGCAACGATGGTTCGGTGACACACTCGCGGTGGTCAACGGTGATTCCATTCACACGGCAAAACACAACCTCGGCGTGGACTTCTTCGTCAGGTCGTCACTTGTCGAGTTCTTCAAAGTCTTGACGATCCGCGGCTCGGTGTTGATGCCGTTCCGCAGCAAGAACGCAGGAATCGCGACGCGCATCGCGGTCGCGGTGCCGATCGGAGATGTGTACCGGTTCTGATCGTGATGCCCTGTGCGACCGTGAGCGCGACAACTCCGTCTCTGGCCCCTTCTGATGCCGCACTTCGCGATTCATCCCGATTCACCGCTGATCGAGCGGCGCGAGCCGCTCGATCAGTTCTCGTGGAGACAGGCAACGATCATCGTCGGCATGCATCTGCTTGCGTTGCCGGCAGTTCTCTACATGACCACCGACGCAATGATCGCGTTTGTCGTCGCTCATTGCTTGTGCCTGGGCGGCGGAGTCGCGGTCGGTTATCACAGGTTACTGGCCCACCGTTCGTATCGAGCGCCGACATGGTTCATGCGCCTGGTAGCAGGACTTGGAACGCTCGCATTTCAGGTTGGCCCACTGTTGTGGGCGGCGATTCATCGCGCGCATCATGCCCACACAGACGAGGAGCAGGATGCGCACGCGTCCGTTCGCGGTTTCTGGTGGAGTCACATAGGCTGGACCTTCTACAGAAGACCTAACGGCTTCGAGTTCGTTCGCTCCCGCAAGCTGATTCGCGATCTCGCCAACGATCCTGTGCTCCGGTTTCTGGACCGACACATGATCCTGGTGAACGTCATTGCCGTTGCGATCGTCAGCGCCATCGCCCGCGACATTGCGATCCTCCTCTGGGCGTTCCCATTGCGGATTGTTGTCGGATGGCATCTCACGTGGCTGATCAACAGCTACGCGCACCGCGCGCCGTTGATAGGAACGAAGCGCCGGCCAGACATTAGAAATAGCGCCCTGCTTGCCGCCCTCGCATTTGGCGAGGGGTGGCATGGCAATCATCACCTGTATCCCGGCAGAGCGAACTTCGCGGTCGCCAAGCTGCAGATCGACCCCGCTTACGTCGCGCTTCGCCTTCTACACGCCCTCGGAATCGTTGAGCTTCGCCGAGAGCCTCGCACCCGGTGCCAGATGGAGAATCAAGAATGTCCATGAATGTCTCAGCAGCGGAGAGCAGCGCTCATACCGGCCGATTGACTCGCGTTCTCGAGACGTGCCACGAGCTCCTCGACGACGGCGACGCAGCAGGCGCAATAAGCCATCTCGCTGGTGAGCTATCGCGTATTCGCGAAGCGTGTACGCCTGACGAGTGGTCCGTCATCGCTGACATCTGCCAAGCGCACTCGTTGCACCGTCGGTTGCGGGAAGATCCCTATCTCGCGGACGCCTTCCACAAACCGCGAGGCTATCCGGGAGATGCGGAGACGCTGGACTTCGTTTACGGCTATCGGCAGCCGGGCTCAGAGATCACACGACTGGGTCGCGAGCTGCTCTCCGTAACTACCAGTGTCGGCATCGCGGGAGCGGTACGCACTCGCTGTAGCCACATCGCCGAGCTTGTCCGAGGTGTAGCTCCAAAAGAACCAAGCCCGGTAATTCTCAGCATTGCGTGCGGGCATCTGCGCGAGCTGCACTGGGTGGGGGGCTCAGCAGAGGATCTGACGGTCGTCGGTGTCGATCATGATCAAGCCACGCTCGACACAGCCGTTAAGCTGCATCAGAGCGTGAAGCTGACCGGGGTACGGGCCTCCGTGCGAAGCTTGATCGCTGGGAAGGTGCAACTCCCGAGTGCTGATCTCATCTATGCTTCGGGGCTGTATGACTATCTGGAGGACCCCACGGCAATTGCGCTCACGAATGTTCTCGTCGCCTCGCTTCGGCCCGGTGGCCGCTTGCTGATCGCGAATCTGACCCCGAACAATGAGGAGATCGCGTGCATGGAGGCCATCTGGGACTGGTGGATGGTGTACCGAGACGAGGATGCGATGCTGTGCCTCGCGTCGCAACTGGGTACCGAGTACACAGCGTCAGTCTACACGATCGCCGGTGGACGGGTCGCTTGCATGCTTGTCAGGCGTAATGCGGAGTAAGGTGGACGTGTCGTCGACGCGCCTCAGGACGGCGGAATGACGATGGCCTGTTCCGCCCGCGCCGAGTCGAGCACATTATAGCCGTGCCCACCACACACCCGCTGCCTTTTGTCTGGCCATATGCCCTGATCTAAAACTGGGCGGTCTTCCTCTGGGCGTACATTCCAGAATTCCGGATCATACGCCGCGCCGGACGCCAGCAGACGGCCACCGATGCGAAGTCCATCCAGGTGATCATGGCCGGCCAGAGCATCGCGTCGTTTGCCGCGTTCGCATTCGCATGGCGTCCCGCGCTGCAAGCGCCCGCTAGCTGGCGAGTACCGATGTTCGTCCTCGGCATCGCGACCATCATCGCGGCGAGTCTCTTCCGAGCGACACTGCTTCAAAATGCTCGGCGCTTCGTTCACGGGAGACGTGCGCGTCCGTCGTGTATCTGTACCGGATTCGGGTCGAGGAGCGCGCTCTACTCGCGACGATCGGTGAGCGGTATCGCCAGTTCATGGCCACGCGCAAGCGACTGATGCCGTTCGTGTATTGAAAGGCAAGCAACAGGCGCTTGCGGCGAAGACGGCGTCAGCCTCATAATGGCTTCGCCTACCAGTGGCCATGAGGCGCCATGTTCGCATCCCTGCAAGACAGGCTGCAAGCGGCGCTTGGCAGCGACTTCACACTCGAGCGAGAGCTCGGTGGCGGAGGCATGTCGCGCGTCTTCGTGGCGGAGGAACGCGGGCTCCATCGCAAGGCCGTCGTGAAGGTGCTCCCCGACGAGCTCGCGGAGACTGTCAACGTACAGCGCTTCCAACGCGAGATTCAGCTGCTGGGGAACCTGCAACACCCGAACATCGTTCCCATCCTCCGCGCCGGCGATTCGCTCGAGACGCCCTTCTATATAATGTCGTTCGTGGAAGGGGAATCGCTGCGCGCTGTACTGGCGCGGCAGGGTCGATTGCCTCTGGGCGACGTCCTGCGCCTCACGCGAGACATTGCGTCGGCGCTCGCCTATGCGCACGCACATCACGTCGTCCACCGGGACATCAAGCCGGAAAACGTGATGCTCACCAGCGGCGCTGCGGTGGTGACCGATTTCGGGATCGCCAAAGCGTTAGGCGCCGCGACCGCTGACGGTGGCGTGCGATCATCCTCGCCCACGATCACCTCGCTCGGCGTCTCCATTGGGACGCCGGCGTACATGTCCCCCGAGCAGGTAGTCGGCGCTCCTGACCTCGACGCTCGCTCCGACATCTATTCGCTCGGATGCGTCGCCTACGAGATGCTCGCGGGCCATCCGCCATTTCGGGCGTCACAGGCAGCGCGCATCGCCGCGCAGCATGTCGCTGAGCCACCTCACAACATTACCCTCGAGCGCAGCGACACGCCGCCGGGGTTGGCCACGCTCGTCATGACGTGCCTCTCGAAGGACCCTAACGAGCGTCCCCAAACGGCGGCCGAGGTTGTTCGAAGGATCGACGCGATGTTCGCGCCGCGAGCGTCGGTGACGTCGCGCTTCGCTCGTTCCGCATCGATCGCAGCCGTCATCGCGCTATCGGCGTTGCTCGTGGCGGGTGTCATGTGGTCGCGTCGTACGTCGAGCAGTGCTGGAGCCACTCGATTCTCGTCGATCGCGGTACTTCCCCTCACCGTCGTCGGAGGAGATAGCGCGAGCCAGTGGATGGCGGATGGAGCGACCGACGAGCTCACCACCGCTCTGGGAGGATTGTCGGGCGTGCGCGTGCTGCCTCCGACATCGGCGGCGGCTGCGGTCGCCAAGGTGGGACGCGATCCGCGTTCCGTCTCGCGCTTGCTCGGTGTCGCCGCCGTGCTCGAGGGGTCGCTGCGTCGCACGCCGCAGGAGTTGCGTCTGTCGATGCGACTTCTCGACGCCAGCGACGGCTCGCTCATCTGGTCCCAGGAGTTTTCGCGAGCTCTTCTCTCGGCGACGGACATCTTCAATGTCCAGAACGAAGTCGCACTGAAGATCGCCAATGCGCTTCGCGTTAGGCTGGAGCCGTCGGCTCATCCGATGACGGCGAACGTGAGCCTCGCGGCGCACGATCTCTACCTCCGTGGACGATACTTCGCCGCGCGCTACACCGAGGACGATCTGCGTCGCGCCATCGCGCTGTACGATTCGGCAACGACACTGGAGCCGACGTACGCCTTGCCATTCGCCGCGAAGGCGGAGGCCTGGTCGTATATCGCCGACACATGGGTTGCGCCAAGGGAAGCATACCCGAAGTCCAACGCCGCGGTTCGGCAGGCGCTGAAGCTCGATTCCACTCTCGCCGACGCGTGGGCGGTGCGTGGGAATATCGCGGCGATCTATTACTGGAACCCGAGCGTCGCGAGCGAATCGGCGCGGCGCGCACTCGCCGAGGACTCCACTTCATCGGCGGCAATCCTTGCCGTCGGCTCGGAGCTGATGACGAGCAATCTGGATTCCGCCCGTGTGCTGCTGAAGCTGGGCGAGCGCTCCGATCCGCTGAATCCCCTGTTCCCGTTCTGGGCGGCAGCAACGAGTCTCGCGATGGGCCAGACTGCCGAGGGCTGTGCGGACGCGAAGCGCGGCGCGGAGCTGGCTCCCGGCACAGCCCAGGAATGGATGCTCGCCGAGTGCTTTCTCGCGAGACGTGAGTATGACTCCGCAGCGGCTCACCTGCGCGAGCCTGCCAAGGGTTCTCCGCAGATTCGCGCACTGTACGCGCGGGCGTTGGCGTTAGGCAGTCACCGGGCGGAATCGCGTGCCGAGCTCGCCCAGTTGGAGAAAGAGCGCAATCGGCGGTACGTGAGCGGTGTTCCGATGGCCGCGACATACGCGATTCTCGGTGACACGGCCGCCGCGTTTCGCGCACTGGAACGTGCCGTCGAGGATCGAGCGGCCGAGCTTGCGATCCTTCCCCTGCAATCGGTGCTCGCGCCGCTGCGCTCGTTCCCTCGCTATACGGCGATCATGGCGCGCATGAAGCCACTCGATCCAGACAAGGATTAGCGCTGCATCCGACTAGGGTTCGGGGCGCCGTCGGTATCTGCGATTTCAACAGGCGATCGTTCGCGAAAACGCTGCCAGAACTGGACGCGCCAAGGAGGCGCGTCCAGCCCAAGGAGTCAGCGAGCGCTCACCTCACCTGAATGTTCCCTCCCTCACTCCAGAACATCTTGTCCGGTTTCACCAAGCCAAGCGGGAGCGGAATTGGAGGATTGGCATCGGCTGGAGGATTGCAATGCATGTCCGCCCGCCTTTCACTACTCACGCCCAGTACCGACGACCCCTGATCCGGCGGATCGTTGTCACCTTCGCCGTTGTCGATCACGGTCATGATCACGGCGATCGGCGCATCGGGCGTGTCCGACAGCTTGTTCTCGCCGACGGCGCCGAGCCGGGCGACGTTCCCGTCGATACCCATACAAACGATGTTGCCGTGGGCGAGAATCGATTTCCCGTCGTCGGTGAATTGCTCGTACTGCGCTTGGCCGCTCACCGTACTGTCTTCGCGCATGATCGCGCTGACCGAGACCTTGTTGAGGAACCCGCTTCCTCCGATCACCTCCCAGTGCCCGGTCACACTATGCATTACCGGGTTCGCATCGTTGTTCCGGCCAGTCGCCGCGAGCCCCCGGGCCGCGGTTATGCGGCCTGTATCCGAGCTGCATCCTAACGCTATGGCAACGGCGAATACCGTTAATCGGGGCCGCGCCATTCCTCGATAACCCATGACACCCTCCCTTCATTAGAGTGTAATAACCGCCGCTTCTTGCGCTTTCGCGGCGGCAGTCTACCTTCGAAAGCTCGCGACAAGAGTTTACGCGACTCTGCTTCAGCCCTTATCTGCCGCGTAAGGCGCGCTTTGTGGGGTGGCGGTCATGCTCCAGCTTCGTGCGTTAGGCGGAATCGAGCTCCGAACCTCCGACGGCCAGGAGCTTCGCGCGGTGCTCGCGCAGCCCAAGCGGTTGGCGCTGCTCGTCTATCTCGCGCTCGCCCAACCGCGCGGCCCGCAGCGCCGCGATCGGCTGATCAGCATCTTCTGGCCCGAGCATGACGCCGAGCGCGCTCGCAACGCGCTCAGTCAGGCGATCTTCTTCCTCCGCCGCATCCTCGGCGCTGACGTGATCCTCAACAGAAACGGCGACGAGATCGAGCTCGATCGGGCGGCGATCTGGTGCGACGTCATGGCCTTCGAGGAGGCGGTGCGCGACGCACGGTATGCCGACGCCGTCGAGCTCTATCGCGGCGAGCTTCTCGCGGGCTTGCACGTCAACGGATCAAGAGAGCTGGAGCTCTGGATCGACGCCGAGCGCCGGCGCCACGTCGAAGAATTCGCGCGCGCGCTCGAGGCGCTGGCGGAGGAACGCGAGCGCGCCGGCGACTACCGTGGCGCCGTGCTCTGGTGGCGGCGCCTCGCCTCGCTCGACCCGCTGTCCGGGCGCATCGCCGTGCATCTCATGCGCGCGCTCGCCGCGGATGGCGATCGTGCGGCCGCGATTCAGTATGCGCGCATTTATGAAACGCTCATCGCCGATGAGCTCGAGAGCCAACCCGATCCCGAGGTCACGGCGCTCGCGCAGGAGCTGCAGACGGGCACTCCGCTCCGCGCGGCGTCATCCGCTCCGCGCAAGACGGACGACGTGCAGCCGGCGTCTTCCGTGGACGTGCCTCCGCAACTGCCACCCGCGACGGTAGCGCCACGCCCGATCGCGCAACGACGTGATTGGTGGCGTCCGCTCACCGTTGCCGCGGGGTGCATTCTCCTCGCGCTCGGCGCACTGCTCGTCGTCAGGCTTCGCAACGCGCGCGCGACTCCCGTCATTCACTCCATCGCCGTCCTGCCGTTCCACAACTACTCCAGCGACACGACCCGGAATTTTCTCGGCGAGAGCATGACCGACGCGGTGATCACCGAGCTCGCGAACATCCCGAACCTCACGGTGATCGCCTTCCAATCGGTGGTCCAGTACCGCGACGCGAAGACGCCCATTCCGGCGATCGCTGAATCGTTAGGCGTCGATGGCATCGTCGAGGCGTCGATGCTCCGCGATGGCAGCCAGATCAGGCTCAACGTGCAGCTCATCCACGCGCCGACGTCGCGGCACATCTGGGCGCGGCATTACGATCGCGACGCGGCCGATCTCGTTCGGCTGGAGGATGAGATCGCGGACGACATCGCTCGGCAGATTCACGCCGCCATCGCCGTCGACTCCGGCGTCGTCCGGTCGCACCGACATTACGACCTGCTCGTCCAGAACCAGTACGTTCGTGGTGAGGAGCGGCTGCTGAGCCGCACACCCACGGACATCGAGAACGCCATCGGCTTCTTCCGTGAAGCAGTCCACACCGACTCCACCTTCGCGCCCGGCTATGCCGGCATTGCCGAAGCGTATGGGCTGGCGAGTGACCTCGGGTTCATGTCGCAGCGCGCGGCCAACGACAGTGCCAAGCATTACGCGCTGCGCGCGCTCGAGGCGGACAGCGCCTCCTCGGAGGCGCACGCGATCTATGCGGGAAGCTTGTCCGAGGCGGGCGACTTCGTCGGCGCCGAGCGGGAGTTCAAACTCGCAATCAAGCTCGAGCCGAGCAACGCCAGTGCGCATCACTGGTATGGAATGCTGCTCGCGACGCTGCATCGCGGCGACGAGGCGATCAGAGAGAGCGGCCTCGCGGCCCAGCTCAATCCGAATTCCGTATCGTATCGGACGGTGGCGAGCCACAATCGCGTGTACTTCCGTGCGCCGCGGCTGGTAGGATCTGCTAATTCTCTCGACCCGAGCGTCGATCCCAGTAGTGCTCAGGCGCACATGAACCTGGCCAATCGTTTGGCAAGGGCTGGGAATTGCGACAGCGCGCTCAAGGAAGTGGACTCGCGACGCAGCGCGTCCCCAACAACGTCCGGTTCACGATGGCCTCTACCCGCGTCATCGATCGCTGTCGCGGCCGCGCCGCGGCGCTGGCGGTGATGGACAAAGCGAAGCACCTGCCGGAAGCACATCACCAGGGATTGTGGATCGCGATGGGATTCCGCGTCGCGGGACAGCTCGATTCCGCATTCGTCTGGCTCGACAGCACGAGCTGGAATGTCGAGCAGAGGTACAACTTCCGAACTGACAGTGCATGGGAGTCGTATAAGAATGACCCGCGCTATCAGAGGGTGCTGCATCGCATGGGCTTCTAGGAGGCAGAGATCGGGAAGTCTCTCTTGGTTTGTCGAGATCGCGACCAGGAAGGCGAGTCCCAGGATCGAGGTGTAAGGATCGAGGGATAAGACGTCAGGGTAGTTGTCAGACTGACGCCTATCCTCACGTCTCGCACCTCGATGCCGAGACCTCGATCCTGGGACTCGCCTCCATCGTCGTGATGCAAAAGCGGCGAAGATGTCACCCCCACGGTGCAAATAAGGGCCAGGTAAGACCTCCCCTCCACGTTGCGAGGTAACAGCGAGGAGGTTGGTATTATGCGCTCGACGTATCTGACGGCCATCGCGCTCGTCGGCTTCGCGGCGACCGCGGGAGCCCAGGTCAACCAGCAGGCGAAGCCCGCGTCCGCGAGCAGGTTGGAGCTCACCAGCAAGTCTGCCGCGGCGCGAGCGGAGGTCTGGAGCGGTCTCGACGACTGGCAGAACTTCGGTTGGATAGACGCTCAACATCACTTTGACCACGCACTCGCGCTCGACTCGAGCTTTGGCCTGGCGCGTGCGTTCGCGGTGAACGCGGCGGTGATGCTCGGCCGGCAGCTCGACACGGCCGCCCTCGACCGCGCCGTCGTCGATGCGGCGCGGGCGTCGACGGCCGAAGGCGTGCTCGCGCTCGCCTGGCGCGAGAAGGCGCTCGGCAACGACAAGCCGACCGCCACGCTGTTGCATGCGGCGATGGAGTTGCTGCCTGACGAGCCGCGGCTGGCGAGCGAATACGTGTGGTCGCTCTCGGCCTTCGACCGGAAGGCCGCTCTCGATTCGGCGCGCGCTCTACGCACGCGATTCCCGGATTTCGCCCCGCTCTCGCTGGCGGTGGCCTCTGTCATCCTCGTGTCGGGCGACACGGCGGCCGCTCTTGCCGAAGCGCAGCGCTACCCGCAGCTCGCGCCCATGCAGCCGGCGAGCTTCGTCTTCTACGGACGTTTGCTGCAGACGCAGGGAAAGTACGCGGAGGCCGAGAAACAGTACCGGCAATCACTCGCGTTCGCGCCACGCCACGGGATTCAGCCATACAACGGCATAACGGCGCTGGCCGAGGTGCTCGTGCTGGAGGGGAATGTTGCGGGCGCGCGTCAGACACTCGCCGAGGCGCTGCCGCGTGCGACGTCCAAGGACGACAGCGTTCAGTATCTACAAATGCTCGGAGGCACGGAGCTGCTGCTCGGCGATCAGCGCTCGGCTATCCAGCGGTACGAGGAGATCGGTCGCATCACGGCCTCGGCGCCCGGCAATTCCGGCCTCAGTATCGGCCCGCTCTACGTCGCCCTCGTCGACGCGGTGTACGGAGATCATCGCGCGGTGCCGAAGCTCCTCGCGAACCTGCACATCACGACGCCGACCGACACGGTTCCGTACGAATTCTCGGTCGTCGGTGTGTATGCTTACGCCGGCCAACAGGATTCCACGTTCAAGTATGCTGACAAGCTGGCTGCGCGCGCGTCGACGAACGCGGTCGCCGGCCAGGTCGCCCACTTCGCCCGCGGCGAGCTGTATCTCCGGACTCACCATTGTGACAAAGCGCTGCCGGAGTTTCGGCAGAGCGACTCGACGTTCGTCGAAATTCAGGAGGGGATCGCCGAGTGCGAGCTTCAGCTCGGCCATCGTGAGGAAGGGCTTCGCTGGCGCGATCGCCTGCTCGCGCGACGCGACATCAATCTCCTCGATCCCGGGGAGCTGAACGCGCGGATGAGGGCGGCAAAGCTGCACTGAGCCGAGTGTCCGACATCAGGCGTGTTCTTTAGCAAATGATCATCTCGGCCACTAGAGCGAGTCCGGGGTGCGATGTCGATACGGTGCCGATACAACAAGGTGAGGCAATCTCATATGCAATCACTCCCGCGCTCCATTCGCTCCCTCGCTCTTCTCCTGATCGCCGCGAGCTGCACGCAAGACCGGCTTACCGCACCTACGACGACAAAGCGTCCCCAGCTCGCTCGCTCCCTAAGTACGAAGGTGGGAGCGAAGATCCCGGGGCAGTACATCGTGAGGCTGCGGGATGGCGAGCCGAACGTTCAGCAGACCGCGAGCAGCATCGCCGCCGGCGCGGGCGGCAAGGTGCGCAGAGTCTACACGCGAGCGATCAAAGGATTCTCGATTCAGATCCCCGATGTCGCCGCGGCGGCGCTGGCGAAGCATCCGGCGGTGCTGCGCGTCGAGCAGAATGCGGTCGTCAATGCCATCGCCGATCAGAGCGGCGCGACGTGGGGGCTCGACCGCATCGATCAGCACGACCTCCCGCTCAACACCGACTACGTCTACAACGCCACCGGCGACGGCGTGGACGCGTACATCATCGACACCGGCATTCGCACCTCGCATAACGAGTTCGGCGGCCGCGCGGTGGGCGGGGTGGACGAAGTGTTCGATGGCTACGGGACGGATGACTGCTACGGGCACGGTACGCACGTCGCCGGCATCGTCGGCGGCACGACGTACGGCGTCGCGAAGAACGTACGCCTCATCTCCGTCCGCGTGCTCGACTGTAGCGGATCCGGGACGTGGGAAGGCGTGCTCGCCGGCATCGATTGGGTGACGTCCGATCATCAGGCTGGGAAGCCCGCGGTCGCGAACATGTCACTCTCCGGCTACGCCCTGCAGATCGTGAACGACGCCATTACCAACTCCATCAACACAGGCATCGTCTACGCGGTTTCCGCATCGAACGACTACGGCGACGCGTGCAATTATTCGCCCGCGAGCACGCCAGCCGCGATCACCGTGGGCGCTACGGACGCGGGCGACACCGAGGCGGATTTCTCCAATCGCGGGTCGTGTGTGGACATCTGGGCGCCCGGCGTCGCGGTCACCTCGGCCATGAATTACGACGACTCCGCGACAGAGACGCTCAGCGGCACCTCGATGTCGTCGCCGCACGTCGCCGGAGCGGCGGCGCTCTACCTGCAGGGTCATCCGACCGCAACCGCCGCGGACGTGGACGCCGCGCTCAAGGCGAATGCGACGACGGGCAAGATTGTGTGGAACGATCCCTATGGATCGAAGCCGGCGCCGTCCTCCGGTCAGGACTATCTCCTCTACACGGCGTTCATCTCGGCGCCGATGCCTAACGCGCCCGCCGCGCCCTCGAGCCTCGCCGCCACGGCGCCGAGCTTCAACGAGGTGGATCTCACGTGGGCGGACAACTCGTCGAATGAGAACGCGTTCCGGATCGAGCGCTGCCAGGATGCTGGTACGGCGTGTACGACGTTCGTGGTTGTCGCGGCAGTGGGGGCAAACCAGCAGAGCTACAGCGACTACGCCGTGAGCGGCAGCAGCACCTATCGCTATCGCATCGTCGCGTACAACTCGGGCGGCACCTCGGAGTACTCGAACGTCGCGACCGCGACCACGCCAGCACCGCCACCGCCGCCGAACGCGCCATCAGCGCTCGTCGTGAACGCCGCGCCGTACGACCACGTGGAGCTCTCGTGGCAGGACAACTCGTCGGACGAATGGTATTTCCTCATCGAGCGGTGTCAGGACGCCGGCTCACCCTGCAGCAATTTCCAGCCCTTATACTCGACCTCCGGCTCGAGCATCCAGGACTACTACGTGAGCCCGAGCTCGACGTATCGGTATCGCGTGTATGCCGTAGGGCTCGGGGGGAACTCGGGCTACTCGAACATCGCCGTGGCGACGACGGCGCCACCACCGCCACCTCCGTTGGCGCCAACGAGCGTGACGGCGATCGCGGTGAGCATCTCGCAGGTGAACATCACGTGGCAGGACAACTCGAGCGACGAGTACGGCTTCACCGTGCAGCGGTGCATGGGCGCGGGGTGCACGACCTTCGCCGATGTCGGCTCGCTGCCGGCTAACTCTATCACCTTCAGCGACAACTTCCTGTCGTCGAATACGACATACCGATACAGAGTGGCGGTGTTCAATCAGTGGGGCACGTCGTACTCGCAGCCGGCGCAGGTGACGACGTTGAACCAGCCGCCGATCGCGACGCTCACGTGGAGCTGCAAGAACGGTCAGTGCAGCTTCGACGGACGTGGGTCCTGGGATCCAGATGGCGCCGTGAGTAGCTGGGCATGGACGTTCGGCGACGGTACGAGCGGCAGCGGGGCCACGACGTCGCACACCTACAAGATGAAGTCGGGGACGTACAACGTGACACTCACAGTCACTGACAACATGGGAGGAAAAGCGACGGTCGCGAGCTGTACCGTTGATGCATCGAACGGACGGACACGAGCGGGGAGTTGTTGAGGTTTCGAGATTCTCGGGACGCTACGGCTTGTCACGTCGAGATCTCAACCGTGAGAGCGGCCGAGATACTAGCCGACGGCAAGGAGCTTCCCGAGATTCTGAAAACTCCGAGCCAATTGAGCGTATGCACCTTCGCCTCCTTCTCCTCGTCTCAGTATTCTCGACTCGAGTCGGCGCCCAGGCGACTACCTCCGCGGTGGAGGGTCTCGTTCGCTCCGGCAACAATGCTCCCCTTACCGGCGCGCGGGTCGAGATCAAGAGTCGCGAAACTGGTGCCCTGCGGAGTGCGCTCACCGACGGGCGCGGGAGCTACCGCATTTACGGCGTAACGCCGGGGAGCTACGACATCGTCGCGCGCGCGATCGGCTATCGTCCGCAGCGGCGGGACTCCGTCGATCTCGTCATCGATGAGGCGAGTCGCGTCGACTTCGTGCTCGCGGCGAATCCCAACGCCTTCGAGCTCGATCCGGTCGTCGTGAGGGGGAGCGCGAGCCGCGACGCCGAGCGAATGGATGTGTCGAACGCGGTGCTCGAGCGGGAGATCGAAGAGCTGCCGCTCAACTCGCGCGATGCCCTCGCGCTCGCGGCGATCACGCCTGGCGTGCGCGCCTACTCCGCCACGTCCGGACGCACCACCGCGACCACCGGCGCGCCGACGTCCGGGCGCTCGGTGAACCTCTACGTCGACGGCGGCGAATGGAAAGGCTTCAACGGCATCGTTGGCCAGCCGTCGGCGGCATCGCTGTTTCCGCAGGAGGCGATCCGCGAGTTTCGCGTGGTGCTCAATCCGTACGACGTGGAGTTCGGCCACGGCGGCACCTGGGTGATGAGCGCGGTGACGCATCAGGGCACGAACGACGTGCACGGCTCGCTCTTCGCTTATGGCCAGAATCCGGATCTCATCGCGCGCTCGAGCACTCAGACTGTGAAGCCTGATTACTCGCGACGTCAGATCGGGGCGAATCTGCGCGGACCCATCGTGCGCGATCACCTCTTCTACGCGGTCAGCTACGAAGAGCAGGTCACAAATGCGTACGTCGACGTCGTGCCGACGCGACCGGCATATGCGCCTAACGTGTTCAGCGGCTACGCCGGCACGTTTCGCGCGCCCTACAACAATCAGACGGGCTTGGCGCGGCTCACCGGACAGTGGGGCTCACACGTCATCGACGCGACGTTCACCGACCGGCGCCTGACGAATCTGTCGAACTTCGGCACGCTCGCTTCCGGCGTGCTGCAATCGTACGACGCGGCGCTGCTCAGCACGTACACCATCGCCAGCACGCAGCTGCGCGACCGGTGGTCGTCGGGCGCGCTCGTCAACGAGCTGTCGCTCACCTATGTGAATGATCACGAGGATGACGAGCCGCGAATGGCCGGCCCGGTGTACCAGTATCCGGATCTGCAGACGCTGGGCCGCACGAGCTATCCGCTCATCGGCCGCTCTCGTTCGACGGCACTCGGCGACGGCATTACCTACGCGCTCCATGGGGCGGGTGGTGAGCATGCGCTCAAGGCGGGAGCTATCGTCACGCGCGTCTGGTCGGAGGCCTTTCAGCCGCTGAGCGCGGACGGCTTCTTCAAGTTCCCCACGGACACGAGCACGCTGCCAATCATGGCGCAGATCGGCATCGGCTATCCCGATCCGAGCACGACCAGCGGTGCCGGCGCCGGCGCATACGCATGGACGACCAGCGGCTACGTCCAGGACCAGTGGAGTCCGACGCTGTCGCTCCGCCTGACAGCTGGCGTGCGATACGACGCCGACATCAATTCGCTGGATCAGGGCTACACGAATCCCTGGCGGAGCGACACGACGTTGCAACGGATTTTTGGCGACCGGTATCTGGACGCGCGGCATCGCAAGAACGATCTCGACAACATCGCGCCGCGCCTCGCCGCGTCGTGGGACATCGGCGGCGCGGGCCGCACATTTATCCGGGCCGGCTATGGCAGGATGTACGATCGCATCCCGCGTACGGCCACCTTCTATGAGCGGGTGTCGTACAGCTGGCGTGTTTACAACTTCACAAACCCGGGCACGACCGATCCAGCCGCGCTTCGGCAGCTCGCGCTCTCGAGTAAGGGTGGCACTCTGGCGGCCCCGCAGGTGCAGGTATTGCCCGATCGCCTGGAGACGCCCCAGACCGACGAATGGTCTGCCGGCATCGGCCGCCGCCTGACGAGTCACCTGATGCTCCAGATGGACTACCTCGCCCAGCAGCTGTCGCGGCTGCCCGTCACCGTGCGCATGAACGCGGGAACGCAGCATCGTCTGACGAACGGGTTCGGCCCGATCGTCGTGTGGGGCAGCTTCGGCGACGCGTCATACCGTGCGCTCTTGTCGACGCTCACTTACGAGCGCGGCGCGACACGCGTCACCGCGGCATACACGCTCGGCTGGTCGAAGGCCGAATTTTTCGGCAACTCCGACGCCGCGTATCCCGACACGGCGTCCTATAACATGCAGTGGGCCGGCACCGACGAACGGCATCGCGTGGTACTGTCGGGGATCGCGAACGGCCCGTGGGGACTGCGCTTCTCGACCATTGCCACGGTGGCGAGTCCACACCCGTACGCGGTGTTCCTCGGCACCGACGCGAACGGCACGGGAACGCCTAACGACGACTGGCCCAACGGCATCCGCTCGGCGCGCCCGCACGGCTGGGCGAACTGGTACCGCAACGTGGACATGCGGATCGGCAAAGCGATCGGTGCGGCGCGAGGCCGGCTCGTGGCGACGGCCGATGTATTCAATCTCTTCAACACGGCCAATCACTCCGACTTTCGGAACATGGCGAACCAAGCCGACTACGGTCAGCCGATCGGCGACTATGCGCGGAGGCAGGCGCAGGTCGGGTTGCGCTATCAGTTTTGAGTCGTTGCGAGCTTTTTGAGCTGGGGGCGTGCGAGCTCTGGGAGCTCGTGAGCTCGAGCCGGTGAGCTTAGGGCCTAGAGCCGAGAGCACCTGCCTCGGTTGGCTTCGAACGCGCGGTTCCCTGGCTCTAAGCCCTTCGCTCTGAGCTCACGCGCTCGGGCTCACGAGCTCACGAGGCTCGCACGCTCTCAGCTCGTGAAACACCTCTCGAGCACATGAGCTTAAGTATCAGGCAGGCGGCGCGAATCACGGAGTGAGGGTCAGCGTGATCGCGATGCGCACGGACTTGTTCACGGCGCCATCCGTGGTGATGTCGATCGACCCGACATAGGTACCCGGTGGCATGGCCGTGCTCTTCGGGCGCAAATGGAGCGTCGCCGGCGTGTAGCCGGCATCGAGCGCGTAGTCGAGCCACGCGTCCATGCAATTCACTCCGTTCTGGCAAAGCGAAACGGACTGCATGCCGAGGTCGGGGATCTCGGCTCCGAAACCCGAGGTGCTCGAGCGCACTTGCACATCGCGCGGCGCGGGGAGCGCACCCGCCGCCTGAGCCGTGAACGCCACGCTGTCACTCGAAGCCACGAGGAGTGGCGACGGACCCGTGGATGGGGCCGTACCCTGGAGATCGAAGCGATAGACCTCGTCGACGGGACCATGATGATAGACGTACTCGAGCGTCGTCGTACCGCGCCGGACGATGCCGCTGCCGTTGAGAGACGGCACCAGCACCGACATCGAGACGGCCGTGTCGCCGAAGAGCTCGTATGGCGTGGCATTCGCCGTCACGCGAGTCGCGGTCGCGACGGCGTCGCCTAACGACCCACGGGCGCTGTAGGTGAGATTCGAGAAGAAGCTGATGGTATCGCTGACGACGCCGAACGACGGCAATGGCACGTAGTTGATGGACGTGAGCACGTACGTACCAGTGAGTGGCGTCCCACCCGGCGTGCAGTGGAAGTCAAAGACCGCGCCGTGCTGCGGGCCGGCACCGTTGTCGTGGTACTGGAGCTCGACGTGCGCGCGATAGGGGACCTCTGCCCAGATGTTCAGATGGATCTGCTGCGACGCGCCGGCGGCAAGCGTCTGCGCGCCCCATAATGCACCCGTGGTGGTACTGTCGAAGTCCTTGAACCCGATGGGCTGCCCTGTGATGGCGTCGGAGATTACCACGCCCACGCCGGCCCAGGTGATGGAACCGCTCGCGTCGTGCAGGTGCGCACCGATGTCCTCGGCGCACTCGACGCCCCACCCTCCTGTCGGTCCGCCCGCGTGGATCAAGGCTGGCGCGTCCGCGCCGCTGAGATCGAGTTGGAGTGGTTGATTCTGGTGGGGCGACGTCGACTCGCCGCATGCCGCAACGACGAGTGCGGTTGAAGCGATGAGGAGTGCGCGACGATGCATCGATGCGACCGCGAAAAGACCCTCCATTGTGCCTCGCGGCACGCGGTGAGACAAGCGGGCGTTTTCACCTAGCCGTGCAGGTAGGGGCAACATCATCCGCTATCTTCGGCGCTGACCCACTCAGTCGGACAACTGCTTCAGCGCGCGAGTGGGCACCAACCTTGTCGAGGATATGCTCGAGATGCCGTCGCGCCGTGTTGACGGCGATGCGAAGGTGAATCGCGATCTCTCGCGTCCCATGACCATCCAGCAGAAGGCGCGCGACTTCAGCTTCCCGCGGCGTGAGACTGAACAGTGCCATCAAATCTTCTGCTCGCGGAGTTGCCGGTGATGTCGTGTCGACCAGCGCCAGCGCCGCTGCACCTATGCCGGACCACAGACCGACGACTGGTATGGCGGTGATCCGATAGACCGCCATTCGTGTGTGGACGTCGGTACTCAGCGGGTGTGGCTCCGGAAACTCCGCGGTCGACTCGAGCGCACGATGGTCGATGAGCGCGCCGACGGCGATCGCCAATCGCACGATTTGAGCTGAGAGCAGTGTGCGATCCTGATCCATCGACAGGATCGCGGCGAGTGCGCCATTTCGATGGATGAGTCGTCCGTCCAGCCCGCAGACGGCGACGCCGATCTGCAGGCGTTCGCTCAGAGTGATCAGATCGCCGCGAGCACCCGCTACCTGGGTGAGGCTCGAGACACCCGCTTCGAAGGACGGGCCCAACAGACTGACAACGGATCTCCTCCGCTCGAGCGATCGGAATGCGGACGCTTCCTGATCGAAGTAGATCCCGAGGAATGCGGGAACATCGCTGCGCGGAGAACGGACAAACAGCGTCAGCGGGGCCCAGAGACGGTAGGGACGAACGATCTCATTATAAAACTCGGTTCGCCTAACGGCGGCCGGGTCGTAGAGCTCCGTCCAGTCAGCAACCTGCGGGGTCGGGCTGATTCTGCTCTGAACAGCGTCGTAGCTCCAGTCGGGAGGCGGCCAGCTCGCGTTGAGCACTGTCGCCGCGTCGGCATCACCCGCCCACAGTGCATCACCGCCACAAACCAGAAACATGGACGCGCGCGAACCGGGCAGGAGCAGCTGCACGCTCTCACACACAGCCCGCCGCCACTCGGCGCTGCCTTTGTGCTCGAACGGGCTCGCGAGGATCCTCGCGGTAGCCCGGAGTTTCTCAACTTCGCCCGTCGAGAGACGAAGTGTCATCGGAAATACCGATGTTCGAGTGCGCTGCAGCCCTCTCCGTCGACGGAGATGCGGGCGCGCGGAATCGCGTCGGAGGCATAGTGCAATTGCGGGATGCGAGGCGCAAGTCGAGCCAAGAGATTAGCGACGACTAACCTCACGCGTGCCTCGAGTCCTTGGGTATCAAAGGTTTGCGAACAGGGGGTCCTTATGCGTCGTTACGTTCCCGCCTTCGCAGTGTTCGCTCTTGCCCTCGCGGTCCCATCCATTGAAGGGCAAGTCACCCAACAGAGCTCTTCCAGTGCGACGACATTGCAGCTCTCGACTGCCTCGAGCGCGGCGAAAGCGGAGTTCTGGACTGGAGTTGAGGATTGGCAAAACTTCGCGCACGCGAGCTCGCAGCGGCACTTCGAGCGCGCGACGTCGCTCGACCCGAGCTTCGGCCTCGCCCGCGTGTTTGGCGCTGGCGCATTCTCGGCATTGGGGGTTCCGATACCCACAGCGGAAATGGAACGCGGCGTCGCCGACGCCTCGCGAGCCTCGACCGCCGAGGGCGTGCTCGCGCTGGCGTGGCGGGTGAAGACAGTGGACGGAGAGGCGGCCTCGATTCAGCTGCTCCGGTTCGCCATGGAGCTCATGCCTGACGATCCACACCTTGCCAGTGAGCAGGTCTGGAATCTCGCGCAGAAGGATGTGAAGGCAGCTGTCGAGTTTGGGCGAACGGCACGTGCCAAGTTTCCGACCTTTGCCGCGATCGCGCCCGCGCTCAGCTATGCGTTTCTGCGCGCGGGTGATACGACCAGCGCGCTCGCCGAGGCCCAGCGGTACACGGAGCTCGCTCCTGCGATGTCTGCCAGTTTCTCGACGTATGGCGACTTGTTGACCACCCTCGGCCGCTTTGACGAAGCCGAGGCCCAATATCGGAAAGCGCTCGCCGCGCCCCGCCGCGCCGACTATTACGCCGACGGAAGCATGGGGCTCGCGACCATCATGGAATTGCGCGGCAACGCGGCAGGAGCGCGACAGGTACTCGCCGACGGGCTACAGCACGCTACGACCACCTATGACAGCGTTGGCTATCTGGCGCTCCTCGGTGGCGCGTCGTTGTACGCCGGCGACGTGAGGGGCGCGATGAGCGCCTACACAACTCAGTTGCGTCTCCAGACGCCGCTACCGAACCTGGGTCGTTTCACCGGACACCTTGCGATGGCGCTCGCGAACGCCGTCTTCGGCGATGGGCGTTTAGTGGACATGTTTCTCATGCCGGTGCACGCACTGGCCCCCGGGGACACGGCAGGCATCGACATCTGGTTCTCGGACATCTACGCGTACGCCGGCCGGTCTGACTCGACACTCAAGTATGTCGACCGGCGGCTGGCGCGCTCGCCAACGGATACAGTCGCGGCGAGGAGCGCTCATTTCGTGCTCGGGCAGCTCTACGTCACGACGGGCCGCTGCAATGACGCGGTCAATGAGTTCCGCCGATCGGACTCGACGTTCGTGGAGGTGCAAGCAGGAATGGCCGAGTGTGAGCTCCGGCTCGGTCATCGCGCGGCGGCGATGGTGTGGCGAGATCGAGTGCGAGCGCGGCGGGACGTGAATTTCTTCGATCCGGGCGAGATTCGCGCGCGCATGCGGATGGCGCAAATGCGATGACGGAGGTTCTGATGCGACGATCGGCGTTGTTACTCCCAGCTTTTGCTGCGTTCTCGTTCACGCTCGGCGCGCAAGACGTGCGGCAGCAGGGTACGACTTTGATGCTCCCCGCCTCCACCGATGCACAGCACTGGGAGGTCCTGTCAGGGAACTTCGTTGCGTTCATCCTCGCCGGCATCGCGCATGCGAGGTCGTTAGGCAAGACGGCCGACGACTTCGGCCGGTTCACCGGGAATCTCGTCGCGAAAGGTTGGGGGCCGCCGAAGTCGGGCACCGCACTTCAATTCGTCCGCGGTCTGGCGCCCAACTTCGCCGGCTATCCGGGCGCGGACGTGCAGGTCTCGGCTACCAGCGACACGTCGGCGACGCTTCGCTTCCGTCGCAGCTATCTGGGCTTCTTCGGCCCTACCAGGACTGCCTACGGTGTCACCGCCGACGAGTATGAACGCGTATCGCGGGGAATCCTTGCCGCTCTCGCGCAATACCTCGGGCTTCGAAGCACAATGCGTTTTGAAGGTGATTGGGCGACGGTGACAGTTACAGGCCGAGGCAGTGCGGCTCCGTCGACGATTTTTCCCGTGGGTACGTACGCGGCTTCGTTCAGCGACTCCGTAGTCAAAGCCCATCCCGCGCTCGGGGGCGAATGGGACGTCAGCTATATGCCTAACGGCCACCACGTCCTGCGTCACGACGGCTCACCGTTCATCGAGGGTGACTACGAAGTCACCCTCGATCAGATCACGTATCCGCATCCTGAGACCGCTTCGCCCGGCGTGACGGGCTGCTCGACGCCAGCAGTGTATCACTGGACGGTGGACCCTGTCACGAAGAACATCAGCTTCGAACGGCTTGCCGATGATTGCGAGCCGCGCGTGGAGTTCGTTACGAACGTGACGTTGAGGCGGAAGTAGCGTCGGCTCGCCCTAGTGCACGCGCAGGAAGTTGATGATGGAGCGCATGACCTTGGTCGAATCGCTCGGCCAAGGCGCTGTTGTGGTCGTGAAGAGCGTGTCGCCGTGCAACCGATAATGAGTCGTGGTCGAGGCGCCGACATCCGCAGCGTTCGTTGCCTCCTCGACATACTGTGTGAACGTGTTGCCGTCGAGGGTCAAGACACCAGCATTCATGATCAGTGCATCGTATCGCGCAGCCTTCGCCCGAGCATCAGCTGGATTGCGCCTCTGCGCGGTGCCCGCCTTTCGATCGAGAGCGAACGTGCGGCTGTAGTACGGACCGTGGATGACGAGGAGGCCTTCGAGAGCCGAACGGTGGTAGCTCGTATCCGGCGCGCCGAACTCCGTACTGAGATGACGCCACGCACCATCTAACCGGGACGCCGGCTTGGCAGGCAGCCGGAAGAAGATGAGCGTCGTGCGAACACGCCTGGTTTTGTCCTTGGCCCATGGGGTGGTCTCGATGACCGAGAGTGTGTCGCCTCGGAGGTCGTACTCGCGAGTCATCGACTGTCCGACGAGCGCCGGCTCCTTCGCCCCGAGGAAATGCATGACGAACGTCTTCTCATTGACATCGATTGTGCCGGCGTTCGCGATGGCGGCGTCATAGCGGGCGGCTTTGGCGGCCGCATCCCTCGGCTCCCCTGCTTGTTGAACCCCGTTCGGCCGCTGCACCACCCACGTCTGGCTGATGTAGCGTCCGTGAATCACCGCCATGCCGGTGAATGCGGGGATGTCGAAGCTGGTATCGGGTGTGACGACATGTCCGCCTACGCTCTTCCACGCTCCATCGAGCTTCGCGTCCTGCGCGCCGAGCGACTGCGTCGAGGAGATGACAACGAGCGTTGCCGCGATTACCGCACGGTGCCCACGCATGCGTCGCTCCTGTGAGAGGAGCTCCAGAATGGGCGACTCCTAACGAGAACACAACACATGTGCCGCCATGCGATCCGATAACGGCTGCTCTCGTACTCAGTCGCCCAATGACTTGCCAGGCGCAGGCATAACAATCATGATGGAGCACGCAGCTTCCGAGACGGACTCTCTTACTCGAGGTGTTCGATGCGGATGACTCTCCTTCCTTTCGCCGCCGTGGTGTGCGTTGCCTGCGGCACAAAGCAGGCGGCCAATCGTTCCGACTCCGCCGCCCCTGCCGCCGCGACCCTTGCCGGCGCGCCAAGCTCCAGCAGCAGCGCCGAACTGAGACATTTCATCGATTCGGCCCAGGCGAAGTACAGTGAGGCCGTAGTGAAGGCAGACGTGCAGGTGTTGAGTAACTTTTATACTGACGATGCAATCGTCATCGCGCCGAACTCGAAGGCCTTCCACGGCCGAGCCGAGATCGACAGCTCGAATGCACGCATGTTCGCGATGGTGAAGTTCACCGATCTCAAGCTGCACAGCGACGACGTTCAGGTTGTCGGAGACCTCGGAATCGACACGGGCACGTTCGAGCAAGTGCTGCAAGAGAAGGGTAAGACCATCCATAACCCGGGCAACTATCTCGCCGTGTGGAAGAAGCAGCCTAACGGCTGGTGGAAGCTCTATCGCCTGGCATACGACTCGGAGCTTCCGGCGCCGAAGAGTTAGGCGTGGCCGGTCACCTCAGGTCGACGTCGCCAGCCGCCAGCTTGATCGTCGGCTCACCGAGGAGGGACGCGAGAAAATACACGCGTCCCTTCCCCGCGCGCGCGACGATGTCCTTCGCTGATACCGACGTCTCGAACAGCCACTTCTGCCCTCTGCCTAACGAGAACCGCTGCGGCCCTATGACGTAGCCGCCGAGCTGCGAGGTGTATGTCGGCGTCGGCGTGGGATATTGGTCCCGCTCCGCCGCCGAGCGGAAGCCATCGAGCGCTACGGCCTTGCCGCGCTGAACGACGACGTCCGCCGAATCGTCGCTGGTGTTGGTGACGAGGATGAACGCGCGCACGGTGTCACTGTCCGGCGTCTTGCCGCGAATGAGCCGCGTCGCTGCCTCGATGCGGAGCGGCCCTTCCTGCCTCACGCTCGGCTGCGGATCGCTCGCGCGGCGGAGCGCCAGCTCGCCGGCGGGAAAGTTGTACTTGGTCTTGTCGTTGCCGAGCGTGAGCTCGACGCCAACCCAGTACTGCCCGTCGGGGAGCGAATCGTTGAGGACCTCGGGAAACGGCACCGAAAGATCGAACGACATTGTATCGTTCGGCATGAGCCGCTTGTCGCCGAGCCACATCGCACAGGCGTAACCAGCGCGCTCTTTGGAGCCGCGGCGCGGAATCGGTTGGCGGCGCTCCGAGAGCCACACCGGCTGCCCGCTACGCTCGGCGTTGCGCCAGAGGCGAATCTGCAGGGCGCATTCACCGTAGCCGAATCGGACGGCCTGAGTGCCGCTGTTCCGCATCGTGGCCCATGCGCGCAGCATGCGCGGTGCGGCGCCGGTGAGCTCACTGCCGCTCGTGAAGCGCAGGCTCGACCGATCGGACGTGGTCGTGACTGGCGTCGGCGCGATGTAGGTGTCTTCCCGGCCGATGTATTCCAGGACGCGCCCATCCTTGAGGCGCACCGCGTACCGCAGCCAGTAGCGCCGGCCGCCTAACGATGTGCCAACTATCGTGTCGATGTGAAAGATGGCGCTGGTGGCGTCCGCATCCTTCGTCGACGGTGGGCACGCAGTGGTCTTCCGCGCGTGCGACGAGGTCCACACTGGCTGCGCGTCTCGGCGCGGCGTGTCGTAGAGACGGAGCTCGAATGGGCAGGGGGCAAGGTCGATGTGCAGCATCCGCATGCGCCGCGCGCTGGTGTCGGTCGCGAAGACACGGATCATGATGTTCGCGCCTGGCCGTGATTCGTCGACCCCCTCGTTCGCGAACACGAGGGTGTCGCCACCGAGGAGACGGGCATTTGGGGCCGTAAGGACATGGAGTGGGGTGCCTCGTCCAGCGCCCGTCGTGTCGAACGGCAGCGGAGCGACGGCGCTCTCGTTCTGTGGGGGCGCGGTACATGCGCTGACGATGAGCGCGGCGAGCGCAACGGCCGCTCGATGCATCGTCGTTAGGTGCCGGCGTCTCCAGTCATCGACTGAGTCGCGCTTCGTAATCGGCGGCGCGGATCACCTGCGTGCTCGCCGCGCGATCGCCGAGTCGGCGGCCGTCGTCGTTGGCGAGAACCGCGATCGGCTCGATCAACCCTCCGATCAGCGGAATCGCGCTCAGGAGCACTCGTACGAAGGCACGCCCAGTCGATTGTCCGACGGTGCAGGGCTCGTTGGTCTCGGTACCGACGACCATCAGGCCGAGCAGCTTCTTGCCGATGCTCTGCCCATTGCCGCGCGCGTCCTTCGTGGCGCCGTAGTAGATCGCCCACGTCATCGTCGCGATCATGTTGATCATGCGGTTCGTGGGATTCTGGGCGATGTGAAAGATGAAATCGAAGATGCCCGCCGTGATCATCGGTCCCACGCCGATGATGCTGTCGACGAGGTATGCGAGAAAGCGCTCGCCGAGTGGAGCCTTGGAATAAATGTAGGGCGGCCGATTATACGCGATGGCTCGCGGTGTCGCGTCCTGCGGAGAGCGAAGTTCCATGCCTTCGAGACTGCAGCAGTGTCGCGGAGCCCGCAAGACCACTCCGACCGGCCAGAGTGCCCCACCCCGATGTGAGTAGGGCACCGAGTCTTATTGCCGCTCGCCGCCAACGAGCCCATCGTGGTGGCTCTCCGAAATCATTGGCGGTCAACGTCCATGAACGGCAACCAGCACCTCACGCTGCTTCAGCACGGCGTCGTCCGGCGACTCGAAGCCGCCGGCTTGCAGAGCCTCGCGCAGAGTGCGCGACGACATTGGGCGCGCGGCGAGGCGATCGCCGACATTCGCTTCGACGAGTCGCACGGCGTGCAGGCGGGCGAGCTGCTTCGGGCCAACGAGCAGGCGGAGCGGATCGGTCGAGAGCTGTCGGCCTGATTCTCGGCGCCTGCCGCGGGATGACAGCGCGTCTGGATCGTCTCCAGAGTATTCCATCATAGCGGAGGGCACTGGTGCGTCGGCTTGCTCTGCTGCTGCTCGTCGCGTTCGCGCTTCCGCTTGGGGCGCTCCCGTGGGACTATCGCGCCGTGTTCCGACAAGGGCTGGCGCGCGTACCGCGCTCGCAGATCGTGGAAGTGGGCTATCTCGACGGCTACGACGTCAATGCGCCGCCGATGACCTTCTTCCTATCGCAGGAGATGAACAAGCCGTTCACCTCGGATCAGTCGGTCGGGTCGCTCCCCTGGTGTCCGGGGCACGCGAGCGCAGGCGGCGCCGCGGGCTATCGATTGGTCGTCGGCCCCGAGCTCCACGAGGTCGACCGAGGGGTCTTCGTGCTCGCCCGTGCATGCAAGCGCAGAATGGATGGCCGCGCGCAGGCGCGCGTGCGCGAGACCTTCGTTTATCTCCGCCAGCGCGATGACGACCGCTGGGAGGTACGGAGCGCCGAGCAACATCGAGAGCGCGAAGCGACCGCGCCGATGCTTTTCACGCGGTCCGAGACGGCGGACGTATGGCAGCTCGCGTTCATCGTCCTGACCGGGGCAGCGCTGATCGCGCTCGTGCTCCTGCGTCGTAACTTCGGAACGCTCACGTGGCGCGAGGCGCTCATCGGACCGGACGATCCGTACACCGATCCGCGATTGCCGGCGAGCGACGGGCGTGTGCTTCCGCTGATCGGCGGCTGGGCCGTCGCGACGACCATCGGCTGCGTGTGGCTGACCCTCGCGGCGATTGCGTCGCCGCAGGATTGGAAGGGCGCCACGGCAGTCCTGGGAGTCGCCCAGGTAATGGGCGGAGCGTGGCTTCTGAGCACGCTGCACTGGCTCGCGATCTGGAAGCTCCCCATTCGGGGGCCGATTGTCTCCGCGACGCTGGGCGCCTGCGTCGGCTGGATCGCGGCCGTGCTCTCGGACTCGATCCCAGGGATGACCCAATCGGGCGCGGTCATCGGCGGTGTGATCTACGGAGTGCTCGTCGGTGTCACGAACCTGGCCCGCGCTCCAACATCTCCAAACGCACTTCGAGGAAGCGACGTTCGGGCAGCTGGCGGGTGAGCGAGAGAGCTTTGCCGTACGCTTCGCGCGCATCATCGATCCGCTCGAGCCGGCGGCACAGCTCACCGCGGGCACTCCACGCGAGTGAGTAGTCTGTCAACTCGCCGCCGCGCAGAATGTCGTCGACAAGCGCGAGACCGGCGGCTGGCCCGTCGCGCATCGCAACGGCCGCGGCGCGGTTCAGCCTAACGACTGGCGTCGGCTCGACGCGGACCAGCAAGTCGTACAAGGCGACGATCTCGTGCCAGTCAGTGTCGGCAGGGGTCGTCGCGCGCGCGTGCACGGCGGAGATCGCGGCCTGCAGCGTGTAAGCCCCGAACGCTCGCGTCGCCAGCGCGCGCTCGAGCCAGGCGCCGCCTTCGGCGATCATCGACGCGTCCCACGTCGACCGATCCTGATCCTCGAGCAAGACGATCTCGCCGCATGCCGAGGTTCGGGCGCGGCGGCGGGACTCGTGGAGCAGCATGAGCGCGAGCAGTCCCATCGCCTCGCCGTCGGGGAGGAGCTCCACCATCAGCCGGCCGAGGCGGATTGCTTCCGCCGACAGATCGGCGCGCGTCAGTGAATCGCCGGCGGAAGCGGCGTAGCCTTCGTTGAACAAGAGATAAACCACATGGAGCACGCCGCCGAGTCGGTCGACGAGCTGGGAGCGCTCGGGGACTTCATATGGAATGCGTGTCTCGCGGATCTTGTTCTTCGCGCGGACGATGCGCTGCGCGACGGTCGGAGCGCTGGCGAGGAAGGCGCGGGCGATCTCCTCCGTCGTTAGGCTGCAGACTTCGCGCAGGGTGAGCGCGATCTGCGCGTCGAGGTTGAGCGCGGGATGGCAGCAGGTGAAGATGAGGCGCAGCCGGTCGTCCTCGATCTCCTCGTCGGAGTGCGTCGTCGTCTCACGGCGATCGAGCTCGTCGACGATGTGATGCAGCGACGCGTCGAAGCGCGCGCGTCGGCGAAGGGTGTCGATCGCGCGAAATCGGCCGGCTGACACGAGCCACGCGCGTGGATTCCGCGGGATACCGTCGCTCGGCCACTGCTCGACTGCCGCGGCGAACGCGTCGTGCAGCGCCTCCTCCGCGAGATCGAAATCCCCGACGAGGCGAATCAGCGTCGCGAGCACGCGTCGCGATTCGTCGCGATACAGAGCGGCGATCCGTTGCTCGAGATCACCGCTCTGTACCGCCTGATCGTGCGTCATCTCAGGCCGATGCCACGGCCTCTTTGCCGGCGCGCGGCGACTCCTGCGTCTGCGAGAAGTCGACGACGGGCCGAACTTCGATGGTGCCTGTCTTCGCTGACGGAATGCGCGACGCGATCTGAATTGCTTCGTTGAGATCGCGGGCGTCGATCAGATAGAAGCCGCCGAGCTGCTCGCGGGTCTCGGCGAATGGGCCGTCGGTGGTGGACAGCTTGCCACTGCGAATGCGGAGACTCGTCGCGGAGCCGATGGGCTGCAGTGCCTCACCGGCGACATAGTGGCCGCTCTTCTTCACGTCTTCGGTGAACTGGAAATACTCGCCCATGAACGAATCAGCGTCCTGCTTGCTCATGCTGCCGAGCTTCTTCTCGTCGTCGTAGATCAGGCATGCGTAGCGCATCGGGCCCTCCCCATTGTTGAGTGTCAATCGTGAACGACGAGTAGTCGAACGGGAAGGGGGGTTTTCGACAACACGGTTGTTCGGTTGTCGGTTGTCGGTTGTCGGTTGTCGGTTGTCGGTTGTCGGTTGCCGCGAGCAACCAGCAACCAGCAACCGACAACCAACCAGCAACCAGCAACCCGCAACCAGCAACTAGCTAATGATCTCGACCTCGGCCGGTCTTCTCCTGGAGCTCGTCAATCTTCTTGGACGCCTCGGCTTTGGTGAGGGACTCGTCGACGTCCTCGCCGGCTTCCTGGGCAAGTGTCTTCAGATAGGACGCTTGCGGGCCGGTCATGCTCTCGTCGCCTGTCTTCCAGTCGTCTGGATCCTTCTGCGCCGAGGTCGGCTGTTGGTCGGGTGTTCGCTGTTTCGACTTCATTAGATCCTCCATCGTGCGGCTGTATACCTGCTCCTTTGGGTAGCAGGGTCCGTGCCGAAGAAATGCCGAAGCAGTTCCGGGTTTTTCGCACGCTCCAGGCTCACCTGATCCAACAGCCATGCGGCGACAAGCCCTGAGCATCGAGCGTCGTGAGCTCGTGAGCTCGAGCCGGTGACCTCAGAGCGAACGGCCCAGAGCACCTTCCTCGGTTTGCTTCGTCCTTGACTCCCGTCGCGCCCAAGCGGAGTGTTCGGGCTCTTACCTCTGCCTTCCCTCCCCCCGACTGTCCCGCCAGATGATCCGCTCCGTCCGCCTCGCCACCCTGGCGATACTCGCCGGCTTCTCGTCAGCCGCGGCCCAGCATTCCACGATCGCGCGCGAGACCTATCGTCTGCGCGCGGACTCGCTCGTCTACACCTACCTCGCCGAGTCGCATGCGCCGAGCGCAGCGTTCGCGGTGATCCGTGGCAGTGATACGCTGGCGTACGGGGCCTACGGTCTCGCCGACATCGAGGCTCGGCGCGCGCCGACCGCCAACACGATCTACGAGATCGGATCGCTTACCAAGCAGTTCACGTCCGCCGCGATCATGAAGCTCGTCGAGCAGGGGCGCGTGCGGCTGGACGACGACCTCTCGAAGTACGTGCCGCAATTCCCGCTGCAGGGGAGGAAGGTGTCGATTCACGAGCTGCTGAATCACACCTCGGGCATCCATAGCTACACGTCGTCGCCGTCGTGGCAGAAGACGTGGAACGACGTGCTGTCGCCCGATCAGATCATCAAGTTCGTCGCCGCCGACACGTTCGACTTCGCGCCCGGCTCGGCGTACCGCTACAACAATACCGGCTACGTGCTCCTCGGCATGGTGATCGAAAAGGCGACGGGACAGAAGTACGCGAAGTATCTCGAGACGCAGTTCTTCAAGCCCCTCGGTCTCACGCGTACCTCATACTGTCCCTCGCGCACTAACGATCCCGCGTTCGCGCTCGGCTACAGTAAGGGGCCCAACGGCAATACGGTGCGCGCGCAGTTTCTCGATCTCTCACATCCCTTCTCCGCCGGCGCGTTGTGCTCTACCGTTGGCGACTTCGTGCAATGGCAGCGCGCGCTCGACGCCGGACGCGTGGTGTCGGCCGCCTCGTACGCGCTCATGTCGAGCGCAGACACGCTCAACAATGGCCGCAAGATCAACTACGGCTTCGGTCTCGTGCCGGGTGAGTTCAAGAGTCACAAAACCATCTCGCACACGGGCGGCATCAACGGCTTCGCGACCGCCGAGACGTACGTCCCCGACGACACCCTGAGCATCGTGGTGTTCACGAATTATGACGCCGAGTCGCCGCAGGGGCTGGTGCAGAATCTCCTGCGCGTTGCGTATGGTGACGACCCCGTCGCGCGACGCGGCGCCGCAGCAACGCAGACAGCTTCTCCAGCGCTGTCGCCTGCCGATCGCGACGCGATCGTCGGCAATTATGTGTTGCAGCTGCCTAGCGGTCAGCCGCTGCCGATCAGGTTCTTCGTCGACGGCACGCGGCTCATGGCGCAGGCGCAGGGTCAGGGCGCGAGCGAGATTCGCTACCTCGGCAACTACGAATTCGCCGCCACGTTCGATCCGGCGGTGCGATTCACGTTCACGATGGAAGGGGGCAAGGCGACCAAGGTGACACTGCTGCAGGGTGGTGCCAAGATCGACGGGCCGCGCGGGCCGTGATGATGTCTCGGAGTCAGCTCGTCGGAGTCACCCGCGTTCGAAGTCCTGCAGATCATCGGCAGCTTCTAGTTCTGAATCACGGAACGCTCGATGACCGAGCCTGCTGACCACGCGACACCAATACCACCCTGGCAACTCTCGGTATCGGCGCACTCCGCCGCCGAGCCGCCACGAGCGCGCACGCGGATCGCGAGTGATGATGACGAACAGGTGCGGTTGTTGATCGTCGACCGCGACGTCGGAGCGGCGATCGCCACCGTGCTCGCTAGACGGTGGGAGCTCCTTCCGACCGTTGCGTCAACCGGCCGCGATGCGCTCGCCTTGATCCGGGTCAATACATTCGATCTGAGTCTGATCGAGTACCGGATGCCAGATATGCGGGGCGATGCGTTTCTCACCGAGGCCGCCTCGTTGCAGCCGCACCTGCGCGAGCACACGCTCTTCATGACGGGCGACTATTCAGAGGCTGCTCACGATGCGATGACAAGCACGGGGTGCCCGTATCTCCTGAAGCCGTTCGAGATGGGCATTCTCGAGCACGAATTGAGGGAGCTCCTCGACTAGTTCGCTGCTTTGTGAGCCGTGTCGGTCGCTCGTCGACTCTTGCGTTCTACTCCAAGGGGGACGTCCTCACCGCACGAGCTGCTGACACAATTCATCGCTGCCTAACGCTTCGGAGGTGACCATGGCTGCCCTCCGCATTACCATCGACATTTTCTCCGGTCGTCCGAATCCGAGCTTCGAGCTGTCCGGGCACGAGGCGGACGACGTCATCGAGCGGCTGAAGCCGGGACGACGATCACAGAAGGGCGACGACGCGCTCCCGGAATCCACGCTGGGCTATCGGGGGCTCATCGTCGAACAGATCGGGGAGCGCGCGAAGGAGTTGCCGCAGCTCTTTCGCGTCGCCGACGGCATCATCGTCGGGCCGCGCGCGGTGCAGTACACGTCCGATCCGCGCGCCGAAGATTTCGTTTGCGGCAGCACGGGACCTGTCCGTCTGACGGGCCATGGTCTCGACTTCTCTCGTCTCTGCCTCGAGGAGCTGGAGCGGTTTCGCGAGCTGCGGCGTCGCTACCCGTGGCCCATTCCGAAATGGCCGGTGCGGCCGACGTGTGCGTGCGCGCCACTGTACGAGCCGGCATGGTGGAATGACGGGGGCGCGCGGCAGTGGTCGAACAACTGCTACAACTATGCGTGCGACTATCGCAGCGACACGTTCGCCCAACCGGGTCTTGCGGCGGCCGCGATGTACTCGGCCCTGACCTGTGCGTCGGTACGGCCGGCGGCGATCGCCGACGATCTGATCGACGCTCCGAACGCGAACAACAAGTGCCCGAAGGAGGGCCATCTCGTGGCACTGGTGATGGCCCCGAGCATAGACTTTCACTGGGCGCGACGAGGACGCAACGGATACTGGTCGCACAAGCCCGGAGGCACGCCCGTGACGAACATCGACAACAGCGGCGCGCTGATACCGGATCCGCGCTCGGCGAATTGGGGGATGTACACGGACTTCTGCACGTTCATGATCGTTATGCACGGCCACATCAAGATTCGCTAGTCGACGAGAAGATTCGCGAGCCGCATGGGGAACGAGAGTACGAGCAACTGGATCGCGGGCGCTTCGGTGTACTCGGGGCGCCCCGATCCGACATGGCCGGTCGATGCCGGCGCGGCGGCGCGTCTCGTTAGGCAGTGGGAGGCGCTGCCGGTCACGAGCGACGCTCGCAAGGCCGCGCCGGCACTCGGCTATCGCGGCTGCTTCCTGCGCGACGCGGCCGGTCATGAGTGGCGGGCCTTTCGCGGCATCGCGGAGACGGATCGGGACGGCCGTCGCGACGTCCGTCAGGATGCAGACCGGACGTTCGAGCGGGCGCTGCTGGCCACAGCCCCAGCCGGCCTCCTGCCCCCTCACATCGCCGATTGAGCCGCCAATAGGAAACACGATCTGCTCGTGGCGGCGGGGAACGCGCCATATTATTTGGTCGTCCCGCCCGTCCACCGCGACAACGCCATGAGCTCACCCCCCATGCTTCACCGATCCACGCATCGACTCGGCCGCCGCATCGGTGCGGCTCTCTGTGCCACCGCGGCGATCGCCTTCGCGACCGCCGGCGCACAGGCGCCGTCCTTTACCATAGATGCCGCGCTCAGCGCGCCTTTCCCGAGTGGATTGACGGCTGCGCCCGCCGGGGGTCGTATCGCATGGCTGTTCGACGCCGAGGGGAGTCGCAACATCTGGGTCGCCGAGCCTGGCGCGAACGGAGCGCTCACGTCGCGGCAGCTCACGCGATACACGGGCGACGTTGGCATCGAGATCGGTGGCCTCGCGTGGAGCTTCGACGGCCGAGCGGTTGCGTTCGAGCGCGGCGGCGAGCCGAACCCGCGCGACCTCCCACTCGGCAGCGCGCCGACACAGATCTGGACGATCGCCCTCGGCGACACCGCGCCGCGGCTGATCGGCGACGGCAACTCGCCGACGCCGGCGCCTAACGGCAACACCGTGGCGTTCGTCGGCCGCAATTCGATTCTCGTGGCGCCGTTCGACGGGAGTGGCAAGCCGCAGACAATCGTTCGCGACATGGGGAGGGATGGATCGCTCGCGTGGTCGCCGGACGGGGCGCGTCTCGCCTTTGTAAGTAATCGCGGCGATCACAGTCTCGTCGGCGTGTACGACTTCGCGCGCAAGTCGCTCACCTGGCTCGCGCCGAGCGTGGATCGGGACGTCGGTCCGGTGTGGTCACCCGACAGCCGGCGAATCGCGTTCGTTCGCATTCCGCCCGGCGCTCCAGGTCCGTTCACGTCGACGCGCACCGCGGACCCGTGGTCGATCTGGATTGCCGATGTCGCGACGGGAAAGGGACAGCAGCTATGGAAAGCAAACGTCGGCGCGGGAAGCCGCTTCTATTCCTTGGAAGGGAGTTCGGCGTTCGCGTGGGGCGCCGACGACAGGATCGTGTTCCCGTGGGAAGGCACGGGTTGGGTGCATCTGTACAGCATCGCCGCAACGGGCGGCACGCCGATGCAGCTCACCCCCGGTGGCGAATTCGAGGTGTTCAGTGCCGATCTCAGTCCCGATCGTCGCCGAGTCGTGTACTCGTCGAACCAGGGCGACTCCGATCACCGGCACATCTGGGAGGTGCCGGTGGGGGGTGGAACACCGACGCGCCTAACGAGCGGCGCAACGATCGCGGATCTGCCGGTGTTCACGAGCGACGGGCATTCGGTCGCGTTCCTTCGTGCCGACGCGAGGACTCCGATGCGGCCAGCGGTGGTCTCGGAGTCCGGCGGCCAGCTCGGCGCCGCGCAGGATGTCGCGCCGCAAGCGACACCCGAGGATTATCCAGGTGCCAACTTCGTCGTGCCGCAAGCGGTGACCTTCCGCTCGCCGGACGGGATGATGATCCACGGTCAGCTCTTTCTGCCGCCTAACGGCACGGGCGCGCGCCACCCAGCCCTGCTCTTCTTCCACGGCGGTCCCTATCGCCAGATGCTCCTCGGCCCGAATCCGATGGGCGCGTACACGTACATGTACGAAGAGAATCAGTACTTCGCGAGCCGAGGATACGTGGTGCTGTCCGTGAATTATCGAGGCGGCACCGGGTACGGTCTCAACTTCCGCGTGCCACCCAACTTCGGTCCCTCGGGCGCGAGTGAGTACAATGACATCATCGGCGCGGCCAACTTTCTCAAGGCGCGAGCCGATGTCGACCCGAAGCGACTCGGCGTGTGGGGTGGCAGCTACGGTGGCTACATGACGGCGCTCGCGCTGGCGCGTGCGTCGGACGTGTTCGCGGCGGGCGTGGACTACGCGGGCGTGCACGACTGGAGTGGCCTGCTCAAGGTCTACGCTGCCGTGGGTGCGCAGGCGGCGTCGGACAGTCTGTCGTGGAAGTCGTCGCCGCTCTCGGACATCAAGAAGTGGCGCTCGCCGGTGCTCGTGATCCAGGCGGACGACGATCACAATGTGCCGTTCAATCAGACTGTCCTGCTGACGAAGGCGTTGCGCGAGCAAAAGGTGCCGCACGAGCTGATCGTGATACCTAACGAGATCCACGATCTGTTGCTGCATCAGTCTTGGTTGAGGTATTTCCGCGCGCAGGCGGATTTCCTGGACAAGTACCTGCTTCGCTGAGCGATGTCGGACGACCGCCCGTGGTACCGGGAGCCTGAAACGTTCGTCGCGGTCGCAGCGCTCGTCGTCAGTATCTCGGCGGTGGTGGTCGGCATGTACGAGGCGGCGCTGCAGCGAAAGCACGACCGCGCCGAGGTGTGGCCGCGTGTCGAGTTGACGACGTACACGTCCGTGAACGGCGCGTCAATCTTCGTCGAGAATACCGGCATCGGACCGGCGCTCATCAAGTCCATCGCTGTGACGGTCGATGGCAAACGCGCGCACAACTGGCCCGAGGTGCTGGCGGCGCTGCTCGGTCACGAGCCGGCAGCGCCAGTGTCGAACAGCACGGTCGCGGAACACGCCCTGCGGGCTGGCGACAAGGTGATGATCGTCGGGGTGCCTAACATTGACATGCCCAATCCGTTCTGGAAGACGGTCGGCCGGGTCGGGCTGACGATCTGTTACAGCTCCGTGTTCGAGGAGTATTGGGTGCTGCGCGACTCCGCGGTCGGTAACAGCCGCACGCGGTGGGAGCCGGCGACGGGGTGTCCGACGCAGGTGGCAGGGGAGGACTTCTAAGAGAGGGTGGTGAGGGCGCGTCTGGAGGAGCGCGTCGCCGAGGCTGCCTAACACGGCGGCTTATGATCGCGCAGCTCGACGACTGGCGCCTGACCGAGGGCGACCCCGCTCTGGGCCGACGCCGAGGGCTGTGTCACCACCGCGAGCGCGACGGCCCGATTCGGCTGCGTGCTCTTCTCGCCACCGCAGCCGGCGAGGAACGGGAAGGCGACTCCGAGCCAGGGGGAAATTCGCCGCACGGCAATGACGCGAATCATCGGATGGCACTCCGGTGGGTTCGATGCGGCCACAACGTACATCGCCGCTCCGCGGCGCGCGAGTAATTTGTTTTCGCAACTGCTAACGTCGACGCGGGCGGAATGTCCGGCGTATAGGGGAAGTCGAGGCCCAACCCCTTAACTGCCCCACGTTGACTGTGCGTGTGGACACCACAGAGTGGGCGGCAACTGCGTGGCTCTCCAACCAGTCATGCGCGGAGGCGGCGGCTCTTCTGCTCTCGGGCCGCGGCTTCCGCCTTTGCTGCTTTCTCGATGGCCCGCTCGAAGGCGGGAGACAGTCGCGTCGCGAGACGCTTCATCGCCCAGTTGATCTCAGCCGCCGGTGATTTCGGCGACTCGGCGCACGCTCGGCATGGCGAGAACTGCACGTGAGAGTAGACGTGGCGGAAGTGCGGTCTGTCCGCCGGCGAGATCGTTACCCGAGCGTTCGCCGTCGTTAGGCGAATGAGGTCCGCGGTAGCTCTGGCGCCATACTCGGTCTGATATGCGCGGACCCGCGCTTCAGAGTACTGGATGCCCAGCTCCGAATTCTCGCGTACGCAGCACTCTGGGTAGCCGAGTACGTGGGCGACGTCGGTCCTGCCTTCGACTGCGGCGCGGATCGCGGGCTCCAGCTCGCGGTCGCGAAAGACCCACAGCACGTAGCTCTCCTTCGCCACGGCGTCGCGCTCACGCTGCCGTTCCCATGCGAAGAAGTCGGCGTCGTAGCTCGGCGCGCGATGGTAATGAGTGGGAACGGGATGCGTGTGCATGACGTTGAGCCCGTGCGCCACGGTAACACGCTCGATGGCTTGCATGAAGCTCCGGCTGCGCATGCCCTGGCCCTGGAGGTGACTCGGCTTCTCTCCAGCCGCGACGGCAACGACCTCGAGACAGTCGATCAGGATCTCGAGCTCACTCGTCTTCTCCTCACGATCGAAGCGTAATCCCTGCAGATCGTTGAGGAGTGAACGCAAGTTGGCACCCGATTAAGTTGAGGATCACCAGAGACCGTTAGAGTGAAGCTATATGGCGGAAACGGAGCAAATCAGTCGCGTCGGCCTCACCATTCGACAGAAGGAGCCGGTCAATCTCGAGACGCCGCTCGATCAGGTCGACTCGTATCTGACGCCGCCGGAGCTGTTCTATGTCCGCAATCACTTCAAGGTACCGGCGATCGACGGCGCGTCGTACCGGCTGCGCGTGGACGGCGCGGTGAAGAAGGCGCTCTCGTTGACGTACGAGCAGCTGCGCGCGATGCCGTCGGAGACGCGCGTGGCGACGATGGAATGTGCGGGCAACGGACGCGTCTTTCTCGTGCCGCAGGTGCGCGGTGCGCAGTGGGAGCTCGGCGCCGTGGGGAACGCGGAGTGGACGGGTGTGCCGCTCGCGGCGCTGCTGGAACAGGCGGGGCTGGACGCGAGCGCGTGCGAAGTGGTGCTGGAGGGCGCCGATCGCGGAACACCTAACGAGACGCCGCTGCCGCCGGAGCCGATCTCGTACGCGCGCAGCGTGACGCGAGACAAGGCGCTCCGCGGCGACGTCCTGATCGCCTACGCCATGAACGGACGCGACCTCCCCCCGCATCACGGCTATCCGGTGCGCGCGATCGTTCCCGGCCATTATGGAATGGCGTCCGTCAAATGGCTCACGCGCATCGAGGCGGTGCGGGAGCCGTTTCGCGGCTACTGGCAGACCACCGACTACGGCTACTGGGCGCGCGTCGACGGCAAGCCCGTGAGGCAGCCGCTGGCCGAGATGCAGCTCAAGTCGGAGATCATAAGGCCGCGGGTGTTCGAGACGCTCGCGCCTAACGAGCACGTGGAGATCCTCGGCGCCGCGTGGGCCGGAACGACGGAGGTGACGAGCGTGTCGGTGAGCACCGACGGTGGCGCGACGTGGAGCGACGCGAGCTTTGTCGATCCGGCACGGCAGTACGCCTGGCGCCGCTGGACGTTCGACTGGCTCACGCCGCGCAAGCCGGGCCGGTACGTGCTGCTGTCACGCGCGACGGGCGCCGACGGCAGCGTTCAGCCGGATGCGCACGATCCCAACTTCGGGACGTACGTCATCAATCACCCGTTGCCGATCGAGGTGTTTGTCGCGAGCTGAGTGACCGCGAGGCCCAGTCGCGGACCATTGCCCGCTGTTCCTCGGTCTCCGGCGATTCCGGGTGCCACTTCACCTTGGCTGGCGACATGGTCGCGAACAGCCGAGCCACCTCCCGCAATGCGTCGTCGCCGGTGCGACCATTCGCGACGAGGTGACAGCCCACGACGGTGCCGGTTCGTCCCACGCCACCCCAGCAGTGCACGTAGGCTGGGCGGCCCTCTCGTGCGGTGCGGTCGAGCTGCTCGAGGATCTCCTCCATCCGCCTAACGGGTGCGACGCCCCGGTCGCGGATCGACAGGCGGACGTGCTCGACGTCGATGTTGCGCGCGGCGGCTTCTTCGTCGAGGATGCCGTCGTAGGGAGGGAGCTCGTGGTCTTCAGTAAGATTCACGAAGATGCGAATTCCCGCGTCGAGCAGACGCGTGAGTCGCTCGCGAGTCTCGTCCTCGTCGTAGCTGCCGGGATACTCGCCGGCGAGCAGATGGTCGGTCACCCAGTAGCTGTTCGGGATTGGCGGCGTTCGATGGGTCATCGAGTGTTCCTATCCGAGGTCGACGAGCATGATCGAGTGATCCGAGATCCCTTGCTCGCGCTCGTCGTGCGAGTACCAGCACTCTCGCACACGCGGCACGAGCGTCGGGCTGGCAAAGGCGTGATCGATGCGATAGCCGTGCAGTGGGCCATACCACGTATGCTCGCGCGCGTCGTCGCCGCGCGCGCGTCGCCAGAGATCCACGTAGCCCATCGTCGACAGCTTCGCGAAATAGTCAGAGCCGAGCAGCCGGCGTTCGGGGCCGTCGAGGTACGACAGTCCGGTATTGAAGTCCCCGGCGACAATCACGTTGCCACTGACCTGTCGAGCGAGGACGCCGAGCATCTTCTTCCAGCAGATCGACAACACCGCGCCGGGAATCGGGCCGTAGAAACCGCACACGCTCAACCCGGCGGCCGGAAGGCTCGCGAGCAGGATACGCGAGGAGAATTTGCGTGTCTGCCTAACGGTTACCTCGTCGACGAGCAGTGGATGGCGCGCGAGGATCGCCACGCCACCGAGGCGCGGGTTCGGTGTGGTGAGCGCCTGATGCACGAAGCCCTCGCCGGCGAGAGCAGCGAGCAACTGCGCGCTTCCCGACGGACGGTACTCGGTGAGAACGGCCACTGTCGGCGCATGGCGCAGGATCGCGTGGACGATTCGCTGGGTGCGCGCGCCGCCGCCGGAGCGAATGTTCCAGGAGAGGATCTTCACTGGCTCGCGTGCCGATTTTTCATACGTCGGCGTGGAGTCTGGACGGCGCTGCCGCGGTTCGCGAACGTTGACCATCCTCTCATACCCCGAGCGTACGATGAACGACAAGATCAATCTCGCGGCGAAGCTCGCCGCATTCTCCGAACATTACCAGCCCCGTACGGTAGCGCAGTTCAACAACAATGACATCATGGTCGTGAAGCTCAAGGGCCCGTTCCAGTGGCACAAGCACGACGAGACGGATGACTTCTTTCTCGTGCTGCGAGGCTCCCTCGACATCGAGCTCCGTGACAGGACGGTAACGCTCGGCCCGGGCGAGCTGTTCGTGGTACCGAAGGGTGTGGAGCACCGGCCGGTGGCGCGGGAGGAGGTGCACCTGCTTTTGATCGAGCCGACGGGGACGCCGAACACCGGAGACCCAAAGACCGCCCAGCCGCGTCGGCTCGCGTAGGATAGGGATTTGGGTTGGCGCCGACTTTCATGAGCTTCGAGCCGAGAGCACCTGCCTCGCTCTGAGCTCCTTGCTCTGTGCTCACGCGCTCGGGCTCACGATGCTCTCAGAGCTCGCACGCTCCAGGCTCAAAGAGCTCGCAGCTGGCTTTGAAGTCCGCCACCACTTGCAGCGTTTCAACCTTCGATAGTACCCGGCTGTCGATTCCTGCAGAGGAAGCATTCACTCTGCCCCGGCGGCCATGCTCCAGGATCTGCGCTTCGCCATCCGCACGCTGACGAAGAATCCCACGTTCACCGTCGCGGCCGTGCTCTGTCTCATGCTCGGCATCGGCGTGAACACCACGATCTTCAGCTGCGTGCGCGCCATCCTCCTGCGTCCATTCCCGTACCACGATCCCGACCGGCTCGTCGCCATCGGGGAGTCGAATCCGCGGCGTGGATGGCACATGAACACCGTTTCCTACCCGAACTTCCGGAGCTGGGAGGCGGAGAATCGCACGCTGTCGTCCGTCAGCAGTTACCAGGGCTCATCGTTCAACCTCGCCGCGAGCGACGCCGCCGACTACATCCAGGGCGCACAGCTCTCCTGGTCGATGTTCCACACCCTCGGTGTCGCGCCGGCATTAGGCAGAGACTTCCGCGAGGAGGAAGATCGGCCGGGCGGGCCGCACGTCGTGATATTGAGCGATCGGGTGTGGCGCGAGCGCTTCGACGCGCGTCCGAACGTGATCGGGCGCCCCGTGATGCTGAATGGCGTGCCGCACACGGTGATCGGGGTCATGCCGCCAGGATTCGAGTTTCCTGGCGCCGCCGTGGCCTGGACGACGCTGCAGCTCGACCCGCAGAAGCAGCGCGGGAATCATTCATGGCAGGTGATCGGGCGACTCAAACCGAACGTCACCATCGAGCAGGCGCGTCTGGACATGCGACGCATCGCCGCCGGACTGGAGACGCTCTATCCCACGTCGAACAGCGGTTGGGGCGTGGACGTCGAGACTTTGCGTGACAGCGAGGTCGGCGACCTCCGCAACGTGCTCCTCATCATGATGGGCGCGGTGGGATTCGTATTGCTCATCGCGTGCGCCAATGTCGCCAATCTGCTCCTCGCGCGAGCGACGGCGCGTGCAAAGGAGATGAGCGTCCGCGTCGCGTTAGGCGCCGACGGCTGGCGCGTCCTCAGGCAGCTGCTCACCGAGAGCATCGTCCTCTCCCTCGCCGGCGGCGTACTCGGCATCGGCTTCGCATATGTGTTTCTCAAATGGATCAGGGCGAGCATCCTGAGCACGCTTCCCTTCTGGATGCGGTTCACGATCGACGCCGACGTGCTCGCGTTCACGCTTGCCATCGCGGTCGCGACGGGCGTGCTCTTCGGCATCGTGCCGGCGCTCCAGGCGTCGAAGCCGAATCTCAATGAGACGCTGCGCGATGCGGGCGCGCGCGGCTCAAGCGCTGGCCGTTCGCGACAGCGCCTGCGTTCGACCCTGGTGATCGGCGAGGTCGCACTCTCGCTGGTGCTGCTCATCGGCGGCGCGCTGTTGATGCGCAGCTTCCTCGGGCTTCAGCGCGTGCAGCCGGGCTTCGATCCGTCGAACCTGCTGACGATGCGCCTCACGCTCCAGGGTCCCGCGTACGACTCGATGTACAAGCGATTCGCCTTCTATGATCGGCTGCTCACGCGGCTCAACAGTCAGCCGGGAATCGTCGCCGCCGCGATCACGAACAGCATTCCGCTGAGCGGGAACAACAACAACAACTTCTTTGTCGCCGAGGGGAAGGAGGCGAAGCTCGGGTCGGAGCCGCTGCTGGAGATTCGTTGGGTATCGCCGCGTTATCTCGAGACGCTGCGCGTGCCGCTCGTGGCGGGCCGCATGTTCACGCAGCAGGAGTGGGCGGATAGCGGCGTCGTCGGTCGCGTGGCGGTGATCAATCAGTACATGGCGCGCTCGTTGTGGCAGACGCCAGAAGCGGCACTTGGCAAGCGCTTCCGCTTTGGCTATGTGACCGACACGACGCGCCGCTGGATCACGGTCATCGGCGTGGCGGCGGACATCAAGCACAGGCGCCTGACCTCTCCGCCGGACCTGCAAGGATACATGCCGTATCGGCAAGGCGGTTGGAATTCCGCCGCGATCGTGGTGCGCACGCCTAACGATCCAGCGCGCGCGACGGGTACCGTGCTCGCCGCGCTCAAGGAGGCGGATCCGTTGGTGCCGGCGTACCTGACGTTGACGATGCAGGCAACGATCGCGCGGTCGTACTGGCAGCAGGCGCTGTATGGGAAGCTGTTCGGCGCGTTCGCGGCAATCGCGCTGATCCTGGCCGCGGTCGGACTCTATGGAGTGATCTCGTACGCGGTGTCACAGCGGACGCAGGAGATTGGCGTGCGGATCGCGCTCGGCGCGCAGCGTCGCGACGTGACGCGTCTGATCGTGAGTCAGGGAGCGATGCTCGGCGGTGTCGGAATCGTCATCGGTCTCGTCGGAGCGTTTGGCGTGACGCGGACGCTCCGGACGTTGTTGTTTGGGGTGTCGACGCTCGATGTCGCGAGCTTTGTCGGCGTGTCGGTGTTGTTGAGCGGGATCGCGCTCTTCGCGAGCTATGTGCCGGCGCGCCGCGCGGCGCGGTTGGATCCGGTGGACGCATTGCGGCACGAATGAGAGGGTTCGGGGCTGGGGGTCCGGGGCACGAATAAGGGGAGGCCGGTGAGCGCCGCTCACCGGCCATTCAATTTCTCCGCAGTTTACTCTCTGCGCCCAACGCCCAGCCCCTAACCCCTGACCACCGTCACCGATTGATCCAGTACGACATCTTCACCAGAAACGTGTTCGCCGGATGGAGTGACATGAGGTTGCGAATATCGCCGGTGAAGGCGGTGCGGCCTTCTTCGTCGGTGCTTCCCTGGCGGCCTTCATTCCACACCACGAACAGCGTCGAGCCGGGACGGTATTCCCAGCGGAAGACGAGGTTCGATTGGAATTCCTTGAAGTTGAATCCGCCGGGGTTGCCGGTGACCGATGGATCGTCGAATGGCGCGAAGCGGGCGTCGTAGTCGTCGGCACGCGGTGTGGACGAAAGCTGGCGCACGTTCGAGTACGTCCCCTTCGACACGAATGGCTGGACATACGCCTGGAGGCTCACCCGCGGCGTGAACGTGTAGTTGAGCCTGACGGTGGCGCTCGTCGTGGTCTGGGCGAGGCGGGCGAAGGTGTAGTGATCGCCTAACGCGTCGGAGTAGAAGCCAAACCACTGATAGTCGTCGATGTTCTTGCTGAAGTTGAGGGAGAAGCTGGAGCTGAAGCGGCCGCCGGTCTTGTAATCGAGCTCCGGACTGAAGTTCCACGAGCGGTTCTTGCCGTTGCCCCCATTGAAGACGTTGAGGCTGAGGTACGGTACGAGCGCGCGACGGTCGTCGCCATTGACGAAGATCCAGGGTGCGACGTAGCGGTCGTTGCGGAGTGCAGGGCCGCCGCGCGCGGCGCGGTCGTCATACGTCGTGCCGAGCTGGCCGAGGGTGCCGCCGAAATGAAGGCCGGTGGTGTTCTTGAAGGTGATGTGGACGTTGGTATTGTACGCCGCTTCGAGCGGCAGACCGTCCTTCGCCGACCAGTACTGCCACCAGTTGTTGTTCCACTGGAGACGCGTGTAGAACCATCGTTCGGCTCGATCGAAGAACCCGACCCAGGTGCTCCAGCTCGTCTGATCGGCGCGACGGAGGTAGCCGAGATCATTGATCTCGAATCCGGGCGAGCGGCGTTGATACGCACTCTCGAACAACAGGTGCTGACCGCCGACTTTATCAACCTTGAACTCCTCGGCGTCGCCACCTAACGCCGTGCGACTCGAGTCGAGGGGAAGGCGCGCATCCGGACGCTGATAGTAGTGCACGGCGTCCGTCTGAACGGCGAGCAAGGCGTTGGGCGTCCCCTGCACCCGGCTCTGATCGTACGTCCCGGAGATCTCGTAGGTGTTGTTGAGGAAACGGTGCCGGAAGTCCACCGCGCCGACATATGCATTGTTGGGGAGATAGGGCGAGCTCCAGCGGTCGTTGGCGCGATTCACCGCGGTGACGATCGCGCCCACGGTGGAATTGCCGCCACGGAGATCCTGCTGGAGCCGGGCGACGCCGTAGTTGGTGCGCGGCTCGAACGTCGTATCTCCGCGCGTCGCGAAGCGTCCGGTGACGGCATCGAGGACGCCCAACGTCAATCCATTCGTTAGGCGGCCGGCGAGCTTGGCGGCGCCGAGGATGGTGGTGGGCGCCTGGGGAACGGTGTCGCCGTAGGTGCTCGCGAGCTCCGGGGTGCGGCCGATGCGTCGACTATAGTAGAGGCCCTCGCCACTGCAGTTGACATTGTTGCAGTTGACGCCGAACTGGAACAGGCCGCGGCCAGCGACGAAGAACGGGCGGCGCTCGTCGAAGAAGGTCTCGTACGCGGTGAGGTTGAGCACCGCGGGATCGGACTCGACCTGGCCGAAGTCCGGATTGATCGTTGCGTCCAGCGTCATGTTCGACGCGACGCGGTACTTGAGGTCGCCCCCCGCCGAGACGGTGTTGGGGTTCTCGAACTGGTTGTGGACGATGGTGGACGCGCGCTTGGTGACGACATACGGCATCGCCTCGAGCCGCCGCGGCACCTCGAGATTCTCGAGCCCGTCGAGCTCACCGAGCTGCGACAGCATGTCGGGCTTGGACTGCGAGAACGCGGGCCAGCTCACGCGCTCGTTGTAGCGGTAGATGTCGCGGTCGATGGTGAAGCCGAAGGTATGGAGGTGCGCTCGACCGTAACGGAGCTGCGACAGCGGGATGCGGAACTCGGCGGTCCAGCCTAACGAGTCGACGGTCGTCGCGACGTCCCACACCGCGTCCCAGGCGAAGTCTTCATTGCCGCCATTGGAGATCTGGCCGTCGAGCTTGACGCCGGCGGGGGTAACGCCGAACTCGTAGCCGTTGCGCTTGTCATGATACGAGTCGAGGAAGATCCAGATCTTGTCGGAGGGGGTGAAGGTGTCGCGCCGCTCGAGAACCTTGATGATGCTGTCGGGATGTGGGTCGTAAGCGCGGACGAAGACGTAGAGGTTGGATGCGTCGTACGCGACCTTGGCTTCGGTTTTGTAGCGCGGCGCTTTGCCCTCGGTTGGCTGCCACTGGATGAAGTCCGTGATCGGCCGGGCGTCGCGCCAGACGGGGTCGTTGTCTCGCCCATCGATGTCGGGCGCGTGCGTCGCGTGGGTGGCGACCGCGGCGAGCTGGTTGTGCGGCTGAGGATGGCCCTGGCTCTGGAGGTGGTTGCTGTCTGCCTGTTGTACGAGCAGCGCAACGCTGGCGATGATCAGTGGGCTCAACATCAGACGTAGCTACTGGGAAAACGAACGGTGCCGGGTGGTCACGCACGTTCGACAGCACTACGGGGGGAAAGGGTGGATAAAGTTTCATCCGCGATCGGGAAGGCTGGAAAGAGCGCCTTTGTAACTGCGCGTTTATAACTCCGCGTTCGTAACGACGCGTCTGTTAAGGCGCGTCTGTTGAGGCGCGTCTTTCAAGGTGCGCGGCGACGGGCGTCAGGCGGGCGGAGTTTTGTGCTTGCGGCGTTCGAGCGGGATGGCATCGCGCTCCATTTGCGGAGAGCGCGGCGACGGCTCGTGGAGAGCGTTTCGCTCGATGGGCGCGGCGAGGGCGCTACTTGCCTGCAGGAGCATGAATGCGGTCTGCACTCGCGTGATACACGCTTCTGTAACCTGATAACGAATGGCCGTGCTCGCGCCGGAGCTGGTGGTGAGGAAGCCGAGGGCCATCGACAGCGGTGTTATGCCGTGATCGAGGAAGGCGGTGACGGTGAGCGCGGCGAGGCCGAGAATCGTGGCCCATGTCGCCCGATCGCGTGGGAGGAAGCCGAAGCGGGGCTCGCACGAGAGGCGGCCGTCGTTGATGCGGATCTTCACGTGGGCGAAGAGCGGCAGGCGCATCTCGAGGTGGTCCTTGAATCGCACGACGACGTTGCCGCTGGATTCGAGGCGTTGAGCAAGCTCTAACAGCAGGGAGGTGTCGTTCATTCGGTGGTAATCATTGGCACAGCCGGAATCGAGCGGGATGCCTCCTTTCAATTGAACGTAACTGAGGGCAACCGCCCTGGTGCAGATCTCTCAGGACGAATCCCGAGACGAGCCTGAAGCGTGCGAGCTGTGTGAGCTCGTGAGCTCGAGCGCGTGAGCCGAGAGAAAAGAGCTTAGAGCTGGAAAGAGCACCTCGTGCAGCTTCCCTGGCGTTGCTCGAGGTGACAGTCGCACCTAACGAGATCCGAACATTGGAGTATTCCAATCGTCAAAGGGGCTTCCGCTGAGACCAGTAACTGACCGGCAAAACCTTGACTCCCGCCGTCCTAAGCCCGAGGATTGGACCGTGATATTGCCTAGCCTTGCCATCCTCGCCGGCCTCAGCTTCTCCCCCCCGCCGGCCGTCAGGGTCGACAGCGCCGAGTCCCAGGTCGTGATCGACCTCGGGCCGGAATCGCTCGGGCCCGCGGGCAGCATGGACGCCATGCGGATCGCGACGCCGCGGGCAATCGCTCTGCCTATCAACGGATGGCTCCGGAGCGTCACTGTCGACATTGTCGACAGCCGCGGCCGAGCGCTGCCGCGGAAGCTGCTGCACCACGCCAACGTCATCGCGCCAGAACAGCGCGAGCTATTCAGCCCCATCATGCTGCGAATTGGTGCGGCCGGGCCCGAGACCGCGCCGATCGAGCTGCCGCGCGTCCTCGGACTCCGCGTTCATCGCGGCGATTCGATTCTCGTTGCGGCGATGCTCGACAATCCGCTGCCGCGACCGCAGACAGACGTCTGGGTCCGCGTGAGGCTCGGGTACGTCCCTGATGGCACCTGGTTCCGACCGGTCTCGATCCGACCCTTCTATGTAGACGTCATGCCTCCGGCGGGAGCGCATTCGTATGACCTCCCGCCGGGACACTCGGAGCAGTCGTGGGAGGGACAGCCAGCTATCAGCGGGCGGATCCTCGCTGTTGGCGGGCACTTGCACCAGTATGGCGTGGCGCTTCGCTTCCGCGATGTGACCGAGGGACGTGATCTCTGGGTCGCTCACCCGGAGCGTGACTCGGCGGGTGAGGTGCTCGCCGTTCCGACGAAAAAATTCATCTGGCGCGGTGGGGTCGCGCTTCGCCCGGATCATGTCTATCGACTCACCGCCGTCTACGACAATCCGACTGGACACGCCATTCCCGACGGGGCCATGGGCACCCTCGGGGGTGTTTTTCTGCCGGCGCGCGGCACCGCATGGCCGCGCGTGGCGCGCGAGGACCCGGCCTACAGGCTCGATGTCCAGGTCACATACGACACTACCATAACAATGAAGATGGCATCAAAAGACGCTATTGTCGGTTGGGGCCGTTTGGGGTTACTGTCTCGCTCGACTACACCACGAGGTCTCCGTGGATGGTAGCGCGAGCCTGAGCCGAGCAGTACCCGAAGACGTTCTGCGTCCGACGCTCCGAGATGAGCCGGCGCCGGACGTGTTCTCCAAGGCTTACGAATTCCGGCGCGCCGACGAGGTCCGTGCGTTAGGGCTGTATCCGTATTTCGTCCCCATCGAAGCTTCGGACGCGACCGAGGTGACGGTCGAGGGCCGGCGCCTCGTCATGGTCGGGTCCAACAATTACTTGGGGCTCAATCACGACCCGCGAGTGATCGCCGCGGCGCAGGAAGCGATGTCGAAGTATGGCAGCGCCTGCACCGGCAGCCGCTTCCTCAACGGCAACACCGATCTTCACGACAGGCTCGAGGTGGAGCTCGCGCGCCTAACGGGAAAGCCCGCGGCGCTCGTCTTCCCAACCGGCTTCCAGACCAATCTCGGCGTCATCTCGGCGCTCGTGGGACGCAACGACACGGTGTTCATCGACAAGCTCGATCACGCGAGCATTGTCGACGGATGTTTCCTGTCGCCTGGCGAGACGGTGCGCTTCCGACACGGCGACCTCGACGACCTCGACGCCAAGCTTGCGCGCGTTCCGTCGCGCGGAAAGATCGTCGCCGTGGACGGCGTGTTCTCGATGGAAGGCGACATCGTCGACCTGCCAAGAGTGGTGGAGATCTGCGAGCGTCACGGGTCGCGGCTGCTCGTCGACGACGCACATTCCGTTGGCGTGCTCGGCGCGACTGGCGCGGGTACGGCGGAGCATTTCGGCATAACGAGTAAGGTCGACCTCATCGTCGGTACGTTCAGCAAGGCGTTCGCGTCGATTGGCGGCTTCGTCGCCGGCGAGCGGTCGGTGATCCAGTATCTCAAGCATCACGCGCGGCCGCTGATCTTCAGCGCGTCGATGCCGCCGTCAGCGTGCGCGGCGGTGCTGGCGTGCATCGAGATCCTGCGCGCGGAGCCAGAGCGTCGGGAGCAGCTCTGGGCGCACGGCCGCCGGATGCGCGACGAGCTGAAAGGATTGGGGTTCGACGTGGGCGGCGCGGAGGCGCCGATCGTGCCGGTGATCATCGGCGGGGATCTGCAGACGTTCGCGTTCTGGAAGCGGCTCTTCGACGAAGGCGTGTACACGAACCCGGTGATCTCGCCCGCGGTGCCGGAGCACTCGGCGCGGATCCGCACGTCGTACATCGCCACGCATACGAACGAGCAGCTCGACTTTGTGTTAGAGGTATTTCACAAGGTCGGGAAGGAAATGGGAGTGATCTAATGGGTAGAGGGCCGAGAGTTGCGGGCGGAGGGTACGAACAAGGAACGTCGGCGAGTGAAGCTCGCCGGCTTCATTCCGATTCCGCGCGCTCTGCACTCGGCCCTCTACCCTCTGCCATAAGCGTTCTGCCCGTGCGAGGCGCAGCGGAGCGTAAGGAGTTTATCGAATTACCGTACCGGCTCCATCGCGACGATCCGATGTTCGTGCCGCTGCTGCGAAGCGACGTCGCGACGTTGATCGATCCGAAGAAGCATCCCTTCCATGAGCACGCGAAGACCGAGCTCTTTCTCGCCCGCGACAAGAGTGGCAAGGTCGTGGGACGCATCGCGGCGGCGCGGAACTTCCTGCACGAGAAGATGCATAACGAGGCCGTCGGGTTCTTCGGCTTCTTCGAGACCGAGCGCGATCCGGCAATCGCCGCGGCGCTTCTCGACTCGGCGAGCGAGTGGCTGGCGGCCGAGGGCCTGACGACGATGCGTGGGCCGGCGAGCTTCTCGTTGAACGAGGAGTGCGGACTGCTCGTGGACGGGTTCGATACGCCGCCGATGGTGATGATGCCTCACAATCCGCCGTGGTATGCGGAGGTGCTCGAGGAGGCCGGGATGCGGAAGACGAAGGATCTCCTCGCCTACATTCGCATCGGCTCCGAGCCGAAGCAGCGATTGATCGATTTCGAGCGCGTCGCGCGCGAGCGGTACGACGTCACCGTCCGCAAGTTCGACAAATCGAAGTTCGCGGAGGAGGTGGAGCGCATCCGCACGCTGTACAACGCGGCGTGGGAGAAGAACTGGGGCTTCGTGCCAATGACGGAGGCCGAGTTCAACTTCATCGCCAAGCAGATGAAGCCGGTCGCCGACTTCGATTTCGTCGCCTTCGCGTACGTACGCGGCGAGCTGGCGGGCTTCGCGCTGGCGCTGCCCGACCTGAACCAGGCGCTCAAGCACATGGGTGGTCGGCTCTTGCCCTTCGGATGGGCGAAGGGTCTCTGGCACGGGCGGAACATCCACGCGGTACGTGTATTGACGTTAGGCGTGCTGCCGAAATATCGGCGGACGGGCGCGGCGGAGATGCTATACCTCTATCTGATGCGCACGGCCTTCCGGAAGGGGATCACACGCTCCGAGTTCTCGTGGATCCTCGAGGACAACCACGCGATCCGGACGGCGATGGAGAACATCGACGGTGTCGTGTACAAGCGGTACCGGCTTTACGATCGCGCGATTAGGTGACGGCGGTTGTCACGGGCGCCGGTGGCTTCGTAGGAAGCCATCTCCTTGAAGCGCTCGGGGCGCGTGATGAGTGGCGCGTGGTGCGTGGCGTGTGGCGCGCACCTAAGCCGCAGAAGACTCCTTCCGGGGTAGAGCCGCATTACGCGCGACTCGAGGATCGCGTGGCACTCGGTGACGCGGTGCGCGGCGCGAGCGTGGTGTTTCATCTCGCGGCAGTGACATCGAGCGCGCGCGAGGCTGATTACACGCGCGCGAACGTCGACGGAACCCGCAATTTATTGGAAGCTGTTCGCACGCAGGCGCCAGCCGCCCGTGTCATCTTGTGCTCCAGTCTCTCGGCCGTGGGGCCGGCGCGCGGCCATGCGCTGCGCGAGGACGATGAGCCGCGGCCGATCAGCGCGTATGGGCGATCGAAGCTGGCGGCAGAGCGTGTGGCGGAGGAGTTTGCTACGGAACACGGGCTGGACATCGTGATCGTGCGGCCGACGGCGGTGTATGGGCCGCTCGATCGTGACATTCTCGCAGCATTTCGGCTGGCGACGTTCGGTGTGGCACTTCGCGTCGGCTCTGCCGAGCAACGCCTCACCATGATTCATGTTCGCGATCTCGCGGAGGCATTGATCTGCGCGGCACGCGCCACGTGCCATGCGACACGCTATCACGTGAGCGACGGCATGACGTACACCTGGCGCGGGGTGATCGATGCGATCGGTGATGCCGTCGGGCGCCGGCCGCTGGCGCTTCCCGTCCCACGTCCGGTTGCGCTCGCGGCGGCGGCGGGGCAGATGGCGGTTGCGCTCGTCAGGCATACGAAGCCGCTGCTGACGATCGACCGCATCGGCGAGCTGGCCGCCAAGGATTGGTCATGTGATACGTCGCGGGCGCGCAGCGAGCTTGGTTTCGAACCGACGATCTCGCTCGCGGAGGGGATGCGAGAGACGGCAGCGTGGTATCGTTCCGAAGGGTGGCTCAACTGAGATGCTGAACATGATGCGACACTTGGTTAGGGTGACCCTCTTCGCGCTCGCCACGAGCTGCATGAGCCGCGATCGGGCGGCGACGCTTGCCGGCGATTGGGACGCGTACGTCGCCCTCGGCTCCGTTCCGCGCGGCGGATTCGAAGGCTGGCGTCGCATGGGGTTCGCCCACTTCGCGTCCGCCGACTCTGGCTTCACCGGCGCGATTCGCCGGCGCACCGGGGAATCGACGCTCGTGGTGACGCACGTCAGCACGCCCAACGACTCGGTGCATCTCTCTGACGACGGTGGCCACGCCTTCGCGGCGACATGGCGAGGCGACACGCTCGCCGGAGTGATGCTCGCCGATGGCAAGCCAGCGGGACGTCGCATCCGGCTCGTCCGTCGCGCCACTCCCTTCGTGCCCGAACAGAATTATCTCCTCTGGCCTGGCGCCGTCTCGGACTCGCAATATGCCGTCACCGAAGACACGGCCGTGTTCATGACGACGCGCGACGGCGCGAAGCTGGTGAGCTACATCGCGCGTCCCGTCGGCAGTGGACCGTTCGGTGTCGTCATGCAGCGCACGCCATACACGCGCATTCTCCACCCAGCCGGCCGATACTGGGCGTCGCGCGGATACATCTTCGTCGCCCAGCATGTGCGCGGACGCGACCTCTCGGACGGCAACGATTTCGGCGATTACGACACCGACGTTCGCGACGGCTACGACGCCGTGGAATGGGCGGCGACGCTGCCTAACGCGAACGGGAAGGTCGGATTGATCGGGCACTCGGATGAGGGGCGCCTCGCGTGGTATGCTGCCGTGAGCGCGCCGCCGCACCTCGCGGCGATCGCGCCCTCAGCGGCAACGGGCGACCCATGGCGCATCGTGCCCTACGAGGACATGGTCTTCTCGCCGATCAATGTCGATTGGGCGTGCCTCATGCGCTCGCGCACGCTGGAGAATACCGCGGAGCTCGACATCGGCAGGGAGCTCATGCACCTGCCGCTGAGCGATCTGCCGCAACGGCTCGGGTGCGGGCGTGTGCCGCTCTGGGACCGCTGGCTGGCGCATCCGGTACTCGACCCGTACTGGCGCGCGCACGCGGTCACGACCAACATCGCGCACGTACGCGCGCCGGTGCTGCAGATCTCCGGCTGGTACGACGACTCGCGCGGCCCGATCGACTACACGAACGCGCTCGCCCGAGTGCCGGGACACCCGCTCATCCGGCTGGTGATGGGCCCGGGGGCGCACAAGGGCGTGGACTATGTCGCCGGCAATTTCGGCGCGCAGTCACGCGTCGAGACGCGGCGCCTCCAGCTACGCTGGTTCGATCACTATCTGCTCGGCAAAGACAATGGCGTGGACAAGGAGCCGCCAGTCGACGTCTTCGTCGTCGGTGATGACGCGTGGCGCAAGGAGCAGGCGTGGCCACTGGCACGCGCGATCCCGACGAAGTGGTATGTCTCGTCGGGTGGTCGAGCCAACACGAGCGCCGGGGACGGTGTGCTGGATTCGATCCCACCTTCCGGCGCGCCTGTCGATACGTTCACGTACGATCCGGCACGTCCAACGCCCTATCCGATCGATTCGCGCGAGCTCGAGACGTCGCTCAACGAAGATTTCACTTTACTGAACTCTACGGGACGCGACGTGCTGGTCTTCACATCGCGGCCGCTGACGAAGCCGATCGAAGTCACTGGCCAGATGTCGGCCACGCTGTGGGCGATGACCGACGCGAAGGACACCGACTGGAATGTGATGCTGCTCGACGTGTTTCCGGACGGACACGCCGAGCGCGTGCAGGATGGCGTGGCGCGGGCGCGATTCCGGCAAGGGTTCGACAAGGAGGTGCTCTTGACGCCAGGGCAGGTCGAGCGCTACGACGTCGACCTGTGGTTCACGTCCCGCGTCTTCGAGCCCGGACACCGGCTCCGCGTCACCCTGTCGTCGTCACTCTTCCCGAAGTACGACCGGAATCTCAATACGGGTGGGAACAATGAGAGCGACAGGACCTTTGTCGTCGCGCACCAGCGGCTGCTGCATGACGCCGAGCATCCGTCGCACGTTGTGCTCCCGGTCGTTCCTCGGTAACTACGGTAATGCGACCAGTACGCTATTCCATCAACGTCACCCTGGACGGGTGCTGCGACCATCGCGTGATGATTCCGGACGAGGAGCTGCATCGTCACGCGATGGAAAACATCGAGTGGGCGGACGCTCTTCTCTTCGGCCGAGTGATTTACGAAATGATGGAGGCTGCCTGGCGGTACCCGGACGAAGGGCGGCCGGAATGGATGGAGCCCTTCGCCCGCACGATCGACGCGGCGAAGAAGTACGTCGTGTCGAGTACACTGAGCCGAGTCGATTGGAACGCGGAGCTCGTGCGCGGGGACCTGAGGAGAGCCGTCGAGGAGATCAAGCGGCAACCCGGCAGGGGCATTCTGGTCGGCGGCTTGGCTCTCCCGAAGGCGCTGGCGGAGATGGGATTGATCGACGAGTACGAGTTCATCGTGCATCCCAGAGTCGCTGGGCACGGACCGACATTGTTCGCTGGGCTGTCGAAGCTTCTCGACCTGAAGCTCGTCAGAAGGGTGGAGCTTGGCTCGGGGACTGTGGCGATGCAGTACGAGCCGAGAAGATAGCATTCACTAGATTGAGCAAACACTTCATGACGACATCTGACATCGCCGCAACGCGGCGGCGCGCCGCTCTTCGTGGTGAGGAAGCGGTTGCCAATTGGCGGATCAAGACGGGCGTGTGGGCGGCGCGCATCTATGCCGTCGTGCGTGCCGCGCCGGCACTCCTCGCGCTGCCGTGGCATGGCGCGCCCGTCATTGCAATGGCGGTTTACATGATCCTCAGCGCCATCGTCGTGTTCTGGGCCTCGTTCCGCATCGCCATCGGCAGTCGGCGCGCGGCGATCGCCGTACTCGCGTTCTTCGTTCTCGACAAGGTACTCGCGATATTCGCCTATGGCTGGCGGGGCGTTTATCAAGGTCTGCTCATCGCCGCCATCATTGCGTTCGGGTTAGTTCAGGGTGTGTGGGGCACGTCGCGGCGGCGAGCGATCGCAGCTGAACGCGCTCAGGAGGCGCTGGACACTCCCGGGTAGCTCTGTAGTGTCACGTTAGGCACCTGATTTAGGAGGAGAGCTGGGGGGGGCGAAGACCTGGATGCTCGTGTGGCGATGCGCGAAGCGACCTGGAAGACCAGCCCCCGCTCGATCTCGATGGTGGAAGCTCTGGTGAAGAGAACGTCGGGTCATCGGGCTGTGGGGGCGAGAAAGGGCGCGCTCCTTTTTCGCCTGCTGAGCACAATTGCGGCGATAGGATGTACTCATCCGTCAAATCCAGCGCCACCCGTGCGACCGCCCGCCGCGCCGACAAGAGAGACACGACCGACGAATAGGATTCCCGATTCCACGCGGGAATACAGCGGCGAATGGGACTCGGGATTGGAGAGTAGTTACTTCCGCGACTGCAACGGGACGCTGCCCGGGAAGGTCTGGGTCAGCCTCGCGCCCAGTGCGGCGGTGGGCACCGAATGGTCAGACAGTACCGGCGCCGCAAAGACGAGGAGGTATTATGTACGCGTTCGCGGCATTCTCCGCGGCCCCGTGAATCGTCGACAGGGCGGTGGCTATGGCGAGCGCGGGAGCGCTGATTACGAGTTATATGTGACGCGTGTTCTGGAAGTGAAACGGCCCGGCCAGCCGAATTGCGTCGTTCGGCGCTAGGTCTCCTTCACACGCCCGTATGTGGTCAGCTGCGAACACCGTTTCAGGAGTAAGACAATGCGCGCACGTTATCTCTTCCTTGTCCTCTGCATCGTCGGACTGGCATTCCCGAACGCTGCGTTCTGGCCCTGGCTGGCCACTAACGGCTTTGCTCCGCGCCAGTTTCTCGGTGACCTGTTCGCGAATGGTGTGAGCAGCTTCTTCGGCCTCGATGTCATCTTCTCGGCGCTCGCGGTGATCCTGTTTGTCGAGCTCGAGGGACGACGGCTCGGTCTGCGACGGCGCTGGATGCCGATCGCGGCAACGTGTCTGATCGGTGTGTCGCTCGGTCTGCCCCTCTTTCTCTATCAGCGGCAGGTGCATCTGGATCGTACCGCTGCCTAACGGCGAACAACATGCAGGCAAACCGAAGCTTGATGGGCGTACTGTCGCTCCTGGCGATTCATGTCGCCTCGGCGCAGAATGCCGTCCGCGACCCCGATCGCGCACTGCTCGTCACGAGCGACCTTCCCAATTTCTGGCGCGCGTACGATCGTGCGCAACACCTCACGGGGGCAGACGAGCGTGCGAGCATCTATCTCGACACGTACATCCGGCCGGGGAGCGCGGGCCTACAGGACTGGGTGAACTTGCGTCTCAGGTCGGGCGATGGGCTAGTCACCGTTCTCGTGGCGAAGGGCTGGTCCGAAGAGCGACTGCACTCGGGCCGCGCACTCACTGATTCGGAGAAAGTCCGCCTGCAGGGGGACACCGCTGGAATGAGCGATCTGGTTGCCGGATACAATCTCGACGCCGCGGTGCAGAGGCGCCCGCGCTTCTTCGCCGCGATCCGGCCGACGACGCTCGCGGTGGACACAGCGCGCGCTGTGAAGGACGCGATTCGTCGCGCCTATCACCGGCTTGCCGATCTATATCCCGAGGCAGCGTTTCCACCAGTCTATTTCCTCATCGGTCAGCTGACGTCCGGCGGTACGGTTTCCGATGCCGGGCAGCTGATCGGAGTCGAGATGCACGCGCGTACGGCCCAGACGCCGCTCGATGAGCTGTCGTCGTGGGAGCGTCAGGTCGTCGGCGGGATCGACGCACTCCCAGGGATCGTCGCGCACGAGCTGATTCACTCCGAAGCCGCGCTCGCGCGACATGGCGCGGAGCGAGACGCGGCTCACAAGACGCTGCTCGCGCAATCGCTCGATGAGGGATGCGCGAGCTTTCTCGGCCAGCTCATCTCGAACGGCGGGATCGCGAACGCGAACACGTATGGAATGGCGCACGAGTCGGAGTTGTGGCGCGAGTTCCAGACGGAGATGAACGGCACCGATGTGCACAACTGGCTGTACCAGGGCGACAAGTCGAAGGACCGGCCGGCGGATCTCGGGTACTTCGTCGGCTCGCGCATCTGCCAATCGTATTACGAACATGCGAACGACAAGCATGCCGCTATCGCTGCGATTCTACGGATGAGCGATCCAGTCGCCTTCGCGCGACAGAGTGGCTACGCGCCGTGACCAGCAGGGTGTCCGCTAACGGAGGTTACGGTTAGACGATGGAGAAGCCAGCGACGCGCGCGCGATTGATCGTCGTTTGCGGCCTACCGGGATCGGGGAAGACGACACGCGCGCGCATGCTCGAAGGAAGCCTCGGCGGCGTGCGCCTTTCAGCCGATGATTGGCTGCAAGCTCTCGCCATCGACCTGTATGACGAAGCCGCCCGCGCGCGAGTCGAAGCCTTGCAGTGGGAGCACGCCCAGACACTCCTACGGCGCGGCATGACCGTGATCATCGAGTGGGGCACCTGGGCGCGCGTCGAACGCGATGCGTTGCGAGTAGGCGCGAGAGCGTTAGGCGCCGCGGTAGAGTTGCATCACGTCACGGCAACCGCGGACGTACTGCTCGAACGCATCCAGCGACGTGGGCGCGAGGACCCACGGATTACGGCTGACGACATACGGCGCTGGAGCGAGCTCTTTCAAGCACCGACGACGGACGAGATCTCACTCTACGACAAATCGTCGTTGCCGGACGATAACTCCACTCAGCGGCGCTGATCGCCGCGGTCGAGCTCTCGAGCCGCCGACCGATCATCCGGCGCGACCAGCGCCGAATGCTCCGCCCTCCTCGCCAGTACCAACGTGCCGGCGGCAGAGACTGCGCCGGCGAGGCCGAAGATCGTACTGCCGACGAGCAAGCCAGGGCCCGGGCCAGCCGCTGCTGTAATGATTCCGCAGACGACGAGACCGCCCAATGCGCCCGCCGCAGCGAAGCCTGGAAGCGACATCTCCTCAAATCGTCGCCGCCGTCCGAGCACACCGAGGACACCGGAAAAGGCTGCGCCCGAGAGGAAGCCGAGGAGACCGAAGAAGAGCGGGAATGGTACGTCGGCGGCGTGGAGACCAACGACGAGGAGGAGGAGCATCCCTGCCCCGAACCAGGCTGCGCCCCACGTTAGGCCGACTGCTATGGCGGCGCGGATACGTTTCGTCCACTTTCCCATCGTGAGCTCCAGTGTACTCAGGATCCATACCGCATTACACTTTGCATTGTAAAGCACGTCGTCTGTGCGCACAAGCCTAGGACACCCCGCCAGCGTTAGGCGTCCATGCATCAGCCAACACTGCCGGAGCCGCTCGGGACCGGGAGGCAGCTCGTCGGCACATCCCCGAGCGCGCGATATTCCGCACAAGCCAGAAGTCGCGGCGCGCTGACAGAGTTGGAACGGAAACTCGGTAGTGCCTAACATCGCAGACAACAGCGGCCATGATCCTCTTCTCGTCTGGAGTGAGACTCATTGTTGTCGCGGCGTCTCTCACAACCCCGCTTGCGGGGTGCGAGATGTCCCACGACCGCTACGTAGAGTTGTTGACGCGCGCCGACAGCGCGATGACCTCGCATCAAGATCGACTTCGCCGTGAGTTCCAACTGGGCCACTGGCGGCGGTTCGATTACGATGAGGGCGCTGGTATCCTGCTGTTTTCCGACAGCGGTGTGGCGAAGGTTCTGGCTGACGTCCAATTCGTAGGTGTGGTGTCGCGCCGAGACAGTACCTGGACGTGGGCGTGGGAGCTTCCTTACGTGAGTCCGTCGCTCGCGAGCGCTGCCGCCAAGGCACGGCGCTACGGGTGGCTTCACGGAGTACCATCATTGCGGCGGAGCGACTGGGCCGCCGATGACGCGGACGGCTGGGAGATGACGTCGCTTACCGCTTGGGTTGCCGGTGGTGAGGGAGCGTACCGGGCGCCGTCATCCGATTCGTCGACGTACACATTCATGCTCCTGCGCAATGTGCGCTGGGCGCCCCCTGGGCGTCGTGTGGAGACGTACCTGATCAGTCCTAAGGCCCACTGATCCTATCGGTCGCCTCGAGCTCAACCGCACGTCGTTAGGCACATTTCCCGCCGCCTTCAATCTCAATCTCAGCGTCCACTGCCGCGCCTCCATATTCTCAGCGACCTCCACACGGAGTTTGAGGCATTCCACCGCGCGGACGTCTCGGCTGATATCGTGGTTCTCGCGGGCGACATCAATCATGGACTCAAAGGGACTGGAGTGGGCGCGCGGCAGCTTCCTCGACTCGCCCATCGTCTGCGTCGCCGGCAATCACGAGTACTATGGCGAGGCTATCCCTAAACTCACCGACCAGCTTCGCTCCCGGGCCGAGTCGCTCGACATCGCGTTCCTCGAGAATGAGGAGACTACCATCGCTGGAGTCCGCTTTCTTGGATGCACGTTGTGGACGGACCTCCAGCTCTTCGGAAATGCACCGTGGGTGGTGGACGCTGTACGCAACGCCATGATCGACTATCGGAGCATCCGCGTCAGCCCGGAATTTTCGGCGCATCCGGCCCTTCGACACTATCCGCTGGCATCGCGAATCGGTCCGCTGGCTCGGAGCAGCTAAGACCGTCGCCGGTCCTTCCGTGGTAGTAACTCATCATGCGCCGAGTGCGCGCTCGATCGCGCCAAATATGCCGAGGACCCCGTGAGCGCAGCATATGCTTCGGATTTGACCGGCCTCATAGAGCAAATGGCGCCGGCGATCTGGGTGCATGGGCACACTCATTATTCGACCGCTTACACGGTGGGGCGCACAAGGGTCATCAGCAATCAGCCCGGCTATAGCAACAGCGAGGATGCTGGTTTCGATGCTTCGTTGGTTGTAGAGGCTCAAGCCGTCACGGGACCTAACGATCGCCGCGCCTTGCGAATCAGGCCATGTGCCTACTGTCCCCTCAGGGAGGGACCAATTCCACACGATGGCTGCGCCGGCGCCAAACGACGCTTATAATACCTGACCGCCCGGCCACCTTGGCGATGCGGTTGGCCCCTCGCTACTACTCGTGTAGGAACGCAACCGACGCCGATGCCGGACGATTCCCGCGAAGCCGCCGCGCGCCGAGCCATCGATACTGGTGACTGGCAAGCCGCGCGCGACCTTTACGAGCAGCTCGCGCGCGACACGAATGCGCCCGAGTCCTGGGCCGGCCTCGCTGAGGCAGCGTGGCTGCAGCAGGACTCGCGGCTCATGATCGATGCGAGGCTGACTGCCTATCGACTGCATCGCGAACGTGGCAACGACATTGCCGCGGCGCGCATGGCGATCGCACTCGGCAATGACTTCCTCGACTTCCGCGGCGATGCGGCGGTCGCCAACGGGTGGTTCAAGTACGCGCGGCGTTTGCTCAACCCGCTGCCGCCAACGGCCGAACATGCGCGGCTCAGTGTGTGGGAGGCGCGGCTCGCGTTGATCGGTCGGCAGGATGCGGCCGAGGGTGGACGGCTCGCCGAGGAAGCACGGCAGCTCGCGCGAGACAGCAATTGTCCGGACGCGGAAGTGCTCGCGACGGCGATGAGTGGGTTGGCACTCGTCATGAGTGGACGACCGGATGAAGGTCTGGCGTTGCTGGATGAAGCGGCGGCCGCAGCCCTCGCCGGTGACATCTCCGATCCGTACGCGGCGGGCCTGACCTGTTGCTACCTGATCAGCGCCTGCGACCGCGTCCGGGACTACGACCGCGCCGCGCAATGGTGCGCGCGATTACGAGAATTTTCAACCCGACAGCGCTTTGCCATTCTGATGACGACGTGCCGCTTGCAGTATGGCAGCGTGTTGATCTCGCGCGGCGAGTGGGCTGAGGCTGAAGCCGAGTTGCAGGCGGCGATCGCGGATCTGCGAGAGGTCCGGCCGGTGGTGTTGCCCGCGGCGTACGCACGGTTGGGGGAGCTACGTCGTCGGCAGGGACGCACCGATGAGGCCATCGAGTTGTTCGATCTGGCGGGGAGCCACCCGCTCGCACTGCTCGGCGGGGCGTGGATCGACATCGAGCGCGGGAACCTGCCACGCGCGCTGGAGCGGGCGCGCGCCTATCTGCGGCGCTTCCCCGAGGACGCGTACCTCGAGCGAGCGCAGGCGAACGAGATTCTCGTGCGCATCGCCGCGGCTTCGGCGAAGGCCGCGGAGGCGCAGCAGCCACTCGCCGAATTGGAGCGCGCGGCGGAGAAATACGAGCTGCCGCTCCTGCGCGCGGCGGTGCTGTCTGCGAGGGCTGTCGTTGTTGCCGCCGACGGCGAGGACGCACGTGCCGCGGAGCTGATGGACGACGCCGCTGCTCTCTACGAGAGCGCCGGCTTGATGCACGAAGCAGCGGCAGCCCGACGTGAGCTGGGCAAGCCCCGCGCGCCTAACGCCCCGCTGACGCAGCGTGAGATGGAAGTGCTGCGGCTCGTCGCGAAGGGCTTGAGCGAGCGCGAGGTTGCGGACAAGCTGTTCATCAGCCCGCACACGGCACACCGGCATCTGTCGAACATTCGACTCAAGCTCAACGCCGCAACGCAGGCGGCCGCGGTAGCGCAGGCCGCACGGATTGGCCTGATCTGACCGCATGGCCCGATCGGGCCATGCATACGCCGCCACGAAAAATGGCATTTCCAGGCGAAGCTGCGGCGCTTCGCGACGTCGTACCTTCGGCGCACGAAGTTCACCTCAACCCGAAGGTACTCATGAACAAGTACGTGATCGAGCGGCCCATTCCGGGCGTCGGCTCCCTCGATCGTGACGAGCTTCACGCCGCGTCGACCAGGTCCTGTTCCACGCTCGACGAGCTCGGCCCGGACATCCAGTGGGTCTACAGTTTCGTCACCGATGACAAGATCTACTGCGTCTACCTTGCCGCGAACGAGCAGCTCATCCGCGAGCACGCGAAGCGCGCGGGCTTTCCCGCCGAGAAGATCTCCGCTGTGCGCGCGATGATCGATCCGACGATGCGGATCGCGCCGGCCGCGGCAGTGGCCTAACGACCACCAATGTCACATTCACCACACAATAACAGACGCACGACAATGACACGCACAACTTCATGTATCACACTCGCCTTCGTTCTTGCCGCGGCGCTCGTAGCCTGCGAGGCACAGCTCAAACCGAGCGAGCCGTCGCTCATCGCGACCGTGGCGCGGTCTGCCGGCGACGATTTTCGCATCACGGACGAGAAGCAGCTCGCCGAGCTACGGCAGGTGACCGAGCGCTTGAAGTCGTTCGAAGCCGCCACGCAGGCTGGCTATCGGACGCAGATCACTCCCTGCTGGGCGCACCACTCGGCTGGCGCGATGGGCTACCATTACGGAAACACGAACCTCTTCGACGCGAGCGCTGAGTTGTTGAAGCCAGAGGTCGTGATCTACGAGCCAGAGAAGAATGGCAACATGAGGCTCGTCGGGTTGGAGTACATTGTTCCGCTGGCGGCATGGCAAACCGCGCAGCACAATCTCGACGATCCGACCGATGTGCCGCAGCTGCTCGGTCAGAAGTTCACCAGGCACTCCTTCCTGCCGATCTTCAAGCTGCACATCTGGCTGTGGCGGGAGAATCCGTCGGGCACGTACGCGGACTGGAATCCAAAGGTCTCGTGTCAGTTCGCTGATTCCACCGAGGTCTTCTGAGGATTGCCGGAACACGTCTTACGTGACGCCGATCCCTTGCCAGAGCCAAACGGCAAGGGATCTTGGCGTCGTGTCAGCCGTCGATCCGCGCAGCAGGGTACCCGAGTGATCCCATCGCATCAGGCCGATCAGGATCGGCGAGCTAATGCGTTTGGCTGGAGGACGGTCATGACCCGTACGGAACTCAGGCTGTCGTACGACCCAAGGCGTGCCGCGGAGATGGTCCTCGCATTGATGTATCTCGACATACATGACGAGATGCGAGTGTGGAAAGGCTACCCTTGGGGCGTTCCTTCGCGTAGATCCGGCGACTCCGGGAATGGCTCGTAGATATGCCATTTGAGATCGCGAAACATGCAGAAGAGCTGCCACACCGAGCGCGACTTACGGTTTGAGCAACGCATCAACGCGAGCGCGCTGAATGTCGGGAAGTGTGCTCGATCCGGAGACAGGAGGTTTGTGGCGCTTCTCGAGCGACTGCTCACTAGCAAGAAGCTCGTGGAAGCAGCGCGTTGCCTCATCTAGTCCCGACTCCGTCGGCACCACCGATTTCGCCTTCCGTGCCGGATGCGTTATGAGACCAGCGCCGAAGAGAGAATCCCTGGTCGAAGAGCTTCAGCGAGACCCGACCGGCATCTTCAAATGATAGCAGAGATCGGGTCCGTCGTCGCGGAGCTGGTCCAATCCACTCAGGGAGGTTCGGTGCGCCCGCGGTCGCCGGTGAGCCAGATGAGTGCGAGCCCGATGACGATCCACGCTAGCTCGCGAAGCCGGGTGACGATGGCGGCGTACACACCTAGCGAAGGGGAGAGACCGAGGAGCTGGAAGATGAGATAGAGGCCGCCCTCGCGCGAGCCCATCTCGAACGGGATGAAGAAGAAGAGATTCAGGACGAGCTGCGAGAAGCCGCCGATGAGCACCGCGGCGGGGTAGCTGATGTCGGCGCCGACAGCGTGCGCGACGAGCAAATACTCATACATCGCGATGAACCGGCCGGCGACCTCGAAGGCGAGCGCGATCACGAGGGCGCGGCGGCGCTCGCCGGCGAGCTGGGCGAGGCTCACGTCGATCTCGCTCAGGGCTGTGCGGTGGTCCGCGAGCGCGTGCGCGACTCGCCCGATGAGCGGTATGCGTGTCGACCGCGCAGCGATCGCGCTGAGCAACGGCTCGACGGCGCGCGCGCGCAGGAGCATAACGAGCAGGAAGGCGCCGATGACAAGCCCGCCGGCGGCAATCACGAGCATCGTCATCACCGTCGGGGTGTGCGGCAGCAGGACGTAGGCGATCGGCAGCGTCAGCAGCCAGAAGATGAACTGGCCGAGGCTATGAACGATGCGGAAGGCGACGACAGACCCGGCGGCGGTACTCGCGCCGAGGTACGGTGTGGCCGCGGCTGCCTTGAACGGCTCGCCGCCGAGGTTCACGAGCGGCGTGATGTAGTTGATCGCGAATGATGAAACGCTAATCGCGTACGCTCGGCCGAAAGAGAGATGTCCACGTGCGTGCGCGATAACCATCCAGGCGGCGGTGTTCGTGGCGTAGACGACGGCGTACACCAGCACGATCGGCAGAAATGCCCAGCCCGTGCGCGCCACCTCGGAGATGATCGTGCCGAGCCCGATGCGCGCGACGAGCCAGGCGAAGAACGCGAGGCCAATCGCGAAAAAAATGAGCTGTACTTTCCGATTCACCGACGAGCGGCTGCCGCGACGTCGTCGACCAGCTCGTCGAGGAGCACCGCGTGATTGAGATCAGCGGATCTGTAGGCTGCCTGCAGAATCGTCGCCACGCGAATGACGTCGTCGCGAGCGAGGTCCGCACTCGCACTCGCCGCGCCGGCGTCGAGAGTGTCAGCGAATGTCGTGAACAGGTCGGCGAACCATTGGGCGTAGGACGATTTGTCCAGCTCGCGAGAGCAATCCATCGTTACGGCTTTTCCGTCTCGCTCCAAGGTGAGCGCACCGTCGATCCACGTAATGCTGCCACGATCGCCGACGATGTGGACGCGCGTCTCACGGCGGCGCGCCGCCCAGCTGAGGAAGAGCGTCGCGAGGCGATTGCCGTAATCGAGGCTCACTTGCGCCGTGTCCTCGACCTCGTACGATGCGTGCCCCAGGGTGCGCACCCCTGCGGTGATCATACGGGGGATGCCGCCGAAGTCGAGCACCGTGTACAGCAGGTGCGTGCCATGATCGAGGAGTATGCCGCCTCCAGCATCCTGCCTGCGCACGCGCCAGGGAAGCGCGTCAGTGCTCGTGCCGCGATCGGCCTGGGTGCGGTAGACGCCGATCTCGCAGAGGTGCCAGCGACCGATGGCGTTGTCGGCGAGCCACTCGCGAATCCGTCGCCAGACGGGATTGGCGCGATACTGGTGGCACGCCATCAACACGCGATTGCGGCTCGACGACAGCTCACCCAATGACAACGCGTCTGCGCGGGTGATGGCAACCGGCTTCTCGCAGAGGACGTGGAGGTCGTGCTCCAGCGCCTGCCGCGAGAGCGACACGTGCGACGCCGACGGCGTCGCGATGTCGACGAAGTCGATCTCGTGCTCGGCGAGGAGCGCCGGCAGGTCGGCGAAGACGCGGAGTCCTTCAACGGTGCCCTCGTTCGCGCGCACGGGATCGACGGCGGCAACGATTTTGAACCGTTCGGCGAGCTCGGCGCGTCGGAAAGCAGGAAGATGGGATTGCGTCGCGATGCCGCCGAGGCCGACGATGGCGCCTTGGTAACGGCTCATCGGCTCGCGGCCTCGAGCGAGTTGCCACTCTCCGCAACGCGATCACCGCCGACGAGCGCGAGAATCCGGCCGGCGCGTCGTTCGTGCGTCATGAGCAGCGCGACGAGGATGAGGTTCAACGGGATGATCGTGAGCCAGAGAAATGCCGAGATGACTCCCAGTGTGCCAGGAATCCCAACAAGTGGAAATCGAATGTTCTGGCCGAGCCAAGCGCATTGTTTGACGACGCCGACTTCGCTATCCCGGTACGCACCACGCACCTGTTGCGTCGCTCCGTTCGCCCGGAGGCGGCGCACGAGGCGGATGGTCACGGGGCAGAGCCATTGCTGGCGACGGACGTAAGCGCGGTACGCGCTTTGTCCGATGCGGGCCAGCCTGGTAGAGTGAACTACAGCGGACATGGATGACACGGAGGAAATCTTGCCAGTTCCCTCCGTGTCCTCCACGTCCTCCGTGGTTCCCTTCAAATCTTCAGGCAGCTCCAATTCGCTGCCTTTCCCGGTCGCAATCTCCAGAAACGCGTGCCGAATACAATCGATGGCCGCGCTCTGCCAGGAGTGACTCAGCCCGGCAACAACTGCCAGTGCGACCGCCGCCCACACGGACCAGGCGTCATGATGAACGAGCCGAACGATGACGTGGACATACAGATTGACGAACCGCGCGTTGTCCGAGAGGCCGTCGAGGATGCGGCCGAACTGGGTGGAGGTGCCCCGGAGTCGCGCGAGCTGGCCGTCGGCGCTGTCGAATTTCCAGCACATTGGGATCCTAAGCTTAGAATTCCACGTGGACAAGTTGTC